>ENA-UOWE01000909-UOWE01000909.1-activated-sludge-metagenome-genome-assembly--contig:-NODE-909-length-39530-cov-8.701811_pt1 | contig 39530 bp, 48 predicted proteins | sample MGYA00249841_ERZ761562 | MGnify/ENA primary metagenome ERZ761562 (study PRJEB28883, sample SAMN05720200) | activated sludge metagenome | isolation source: Anaerobic digester | place: Japan...
AACTGCTGTCGCGGGATCCAGAGTCCCGCATGATTGACCGCTACACTACCGGGCTATCGCACCTCACATTATCTGTCCTTTTCCATAATTAACCTGACTGATTCTCAAAAAAACGGCATGCGGGGTGACCCTCTGTCAATCGGGACACTTCCCACACGCCCTGCATACCTGGGGGATCGGACGGAAACGTTCTCCCCGGACACAGAATGGCTCGATGTCATCTGCATCCCTCCGGTAATAGATGTGGGGAACAAGGGATATGTGAGTATAAGACCCGCAGTCCAGCCCGAGCGACCTGGCGATCTCCTTCTGCAGCGAGACAAGGGCATACATGTTCGCACCTGCAGCCGTCAGCATGTCGTTGCTCCGGAAGACTACCTTCATGTGCAGCAGCCTGTCCCGCGAGACGCACTGTACAAGCTGGAGGCATGGGCAGTCATCGAGGTGCTCGTCAACCGCCGGGTTCCAGGTGATGGCGATGGCCCTCCTGCTTGACGGGGCACTCCTGAGCTTATGGACGATGTAGGCGACCTGGTCCACGTGGATGTCTTCCCCGTGGCCGTTCCGGAGTCCCCCGCCCCAGTTGAAAAGACGGTCATGATAATCGTATTCGAAGACGGATTCAGATCCCTCTATCAGGTCGCGTGCGTACTTCTCCATGAACCGCTGCTGGAACCGTGAACATGGACTGACCATGGGCGGGCTGTCAGGGCGCTCCACCCGCATCGCCACCTCCTCGAACTCGATGGTACCTTCACGATCCTCAGTCTCGAGGACCCACCCCTTCTCGAGGATCATCCTCACCACCTGTTCGTGGGCCGATGCCAGTGTGGGAGCTTTGATGACACGCATATACAATTATGACATACCAAAAGATAGTTAAGTTACTGCCAGGAGCTCCGAAGGGAATATGCACGTGAAGAGATCCCTCACATGGTTCCAAAAATATCAGGTGTTCCTAAACCCTTCCTGGCTTCAGTATGCGGGGCTCTCATCTCAGGCACTGCAGCGGTGCGCGTGGGAAAGAAGGGGGTCTTGCAAGTGCGACGATGGCAGATCCTTATGTGGGGTGGCAATGAACCCAGAAAACCGCCGTTCTCATACTCTTTGCCGGATTTAGCGCCTGCTCACCGATTTATTCCCCCTGAATCGACCAAAAAGGATATATTAAGTGTTCCACAAATATTGAATCATATTCCGTTATTCGGAGTATGGAGCATGGTGGAATTGCCGTTCGACACCTGTCGATGGCAGTTCTGACGTGTGCAATGGATTCGAACGTTCAGGATTTGGACATGAGTTAAGGAGGACAAAAGATGATTAAGCGCTTTAGCCTTGCACTGATCGCCTTGGTCGCGCTGGCAGTGCTGATGCTTCCGGCATCCGCAGCCACGATCAAGAACATCCCTGCAGGCGGAGATGTGTTCATCGGTGAAGAGGGTCTTGACATATCTGCCGGACTCGGAGCCGCAACCCAGATCGCATACTGGGCATCCGGGACCTCGACAGGTGACCAGCCCACCAACATCATCACCGTTGGAACCCCCACCAGCTACTACATTTCCCCGCAGATCTTCGTAGGGAAGGTAGGTACCTGGTACCAGTGGACCGGCGCGAGGGGACCCGCCGTAATGAACGTCGTTGACCCCGCACTGACCATCAAGGTATGGGACAACACTGCAGGAAAGGACGTGACCGGCAAATCCGTGCCGCCGGGCAACTACCTGAACTTCAGGATTGAGACCAACACCTACTCGGCCGCTGCCAGGACTGACGCAACGGGCCAGGGGTTCGTGAACATCCGCGTGAAGACTGCCGACGGTGCGACCTACACTGCACTGTTCCAGACCACGACGGTTTCCCGTTCGCTTACCAACCAGGCACCCAACAGCGACCTCTGGTACTGGGCACCCCAGGTAACCAACCAGGGATGGAACACCGACGTCCTTGATGCAAACGGCGCAAGGATGTACAAGTCCGGGACCTACACCGTCTATGCCGAACTTGACCTGAACAAGATCAAGGACAACTACAAGGCACCCGACGGCACCGACTACACCGGCAAGACGATCTCGTCCACCCAGACCGTGATCATCGCGTCTGATACTGTCAAGATCGAGGCCAGCAAGGACGTAGTCGTCCGCGGCAACCCGTTCTCTGTAACCATCACCGGCAGGCCGAACACCTACTACGTGCTGTGGGCGAAGGGAACTGGCCAGATGGCCGGAACCGCACTTGACCAGCCCCCGCTGCTTGTTGCAAGCCAGAAGGATGTCGAGTCCAACGCCTTCATCGGGCAGTATGCCTATGAGGGTGGCGCAGGCCGCACCGTAGCGCAGGACGTTCCGCCAGCACCGGCAAGCACCAACTACTACGCCGCGGCAAAGACCTCCAACAGCGGCACCATCACCGTAGGATGGGTCACTTCCCAGGCAACCAAGGACAAGAAGTACACCTTCCGTGTTGAGAGGGGTCCCGGCGCAGCCGGCATCACTGACCCGACCTGGCGCGAGCGCCTCTTGGCCGACCAGTTCAGGTCCGATGAAGTCGACGTGAAAGTCGAGAAGGGAACCGTGACCGTAGTCGCTGCAGGCGACCAGAGCTACTTCCTGGGCCAGGAAGTCAAGCTGACCGGTACCAACTCCGAGACTGACAGCGTATACCTCTATATCACCGGGCCGAACCTCCCCTCGCAGGGCGGCAGGCTGACTGACCCGAGGACCGGAGTCGTCAATGGTGTTATCAGCTCGTTCACCGTCGCTGATGTCCTCGACGACAACACATGGGAGTACAAGTGGCAGACCGCCAACCTGAACATCGACGCGGGTACCTACACCATCTACGCAGTGGCAACCCCATCTGACAAGAACACCCTCGCCGACACCCAGTATGCAACCGTTTCCGTCATCATCAGGAAGCCGTTCGTGACCGCAGTCGCATCCCAGTCCACGATTGCCCAGGGTGACAAGTTCTTCATCCGCGGCGTTGCCGAGGGCCAGCCCTCCCAGGGTGTGCAGGTCTGGATCATGGGCAAGAACTACGTGCGGGTTGACACCGAGAGCGTCAACAGGGACGGAAGCTTCGAGAAGGAGATCAACCAGGGACTCACCGCCAACATGGCACCCGGGCAGTACTTCGTGGTCGTCCAGCACCCGATGTACAACGACCAGCTTGACGTGAGGCCGAGAGCAGTCGCTCCGTGGCCCTACCGCGAGGTCGTCGGACCCTACCCCACAGCCAACTCCGTGCTCTTCCTCCTTGAGGGGCCCGGCAGCCTGCAGGGATCTGACGCTGCAGAGGCACTGGTCGTGGCACTCGACAACGCAGCCGTTGACGATACCTACACCAAGCTCCAGTTCCTGATCGAGGCACCCACCATCAAGATCACCCCGATCACCGAGAAGCAGGTAGGCGAGAAGTTCGAGATCAAGGGCACCACCAACCTTGCCGTCGACAACGAGGTACTGGTTGAAGTTGTCTCCTCGTCCTTCTCCCCGACCCAGAAGACCCAGAGCGGTGAGTTCAGTGGCGCAACTGGAACGGTAAAGGTCCAGAAGGGAACCGAAGGCTTCAACACCTGGTCCTTCCCTGTCGACACCACCACCTTCAAGCCCGATGAGTACATCGTGCAGGTCTCTGGTGTGACCGTGGACGTGACCTCGACTGCACTCTTCAACGTTGTCGCAGTCAAGCCGACCACGATCCCGACCACCGCCCCGCCGACCCCGGTGACCACTGTTCCAACCCCTGTGCCGACCACCCCGACCCCGACCCCGACCCCGACAACTCCGGGATTCGGTGCCCTGGTTGCCCTGATCGGCCTTGGTGCAGTGGCCTTCCTCATCGTGCGCAAGCACTGAAAACACCAAACCTACCTTTTTTCTCGCACGCCTCTTCTGCCGGGGAAGGTATTTGCCGGACCACGGGTGACCGTGATGCGTCCAATGACCCACGCCAAGAGAAATCACTAATACCCCTCGGCCGAAAACCTAGAAAGCAGGTATCAGAAGCGGATTTCACGCTTTTCGCCCACGTCTGGGAGCACCGACGGCGAAGAGGACAGGTTTTCCCGCTCCCTGCCCGGAGAAGGACCACATGAAGCTGACTGCAAAACTCGTTGATATCGGCACACGGGAAGTCCTCCTGCATATCGACGATTCGAGGAATATCGGGGTACTCCCGGGAGACCGCATCCAGATACTCAACGAGGTAACAGGGGTTTCCGTTGCGGCCTTCATCGACACCACGAGCACACTCCTCCCCAAGGGGACGATCGGAATTTACAAGGTCACCAATGAACGCCTTCAGCTCGAAGACGGGGTGGCCGTTGAGGTCAGGAAAGCCGAGAGACCGGTCACCCTCGACTACATCAAGAAGAAGATGGACGGCCAGCACCTCACAAAGGAAGAGACCTATGCGGTGATCAGGGACGTGGTCTCCGACAACCTCTCTCCTGCCGAGCTGACCGCGTACATCACTGCCTGCTACATAAACGAGATGGACATGGACGAAGTGGAGCACCTTACCAGGGCAATGGTAGACACCGGTGAACGGCTCACGTTCCATGCCCACCCAATCGTTGACAAGCACTCGATTGGCGGGGTGCCGGGGAACAAGATCTCCCTCCTCGTCGTTCCCATCATCGCCGCGAGCGGTCTCAAGATCCCAAAGACCAGCTCGCGGGCCATCACAGGTGCGGGGGGGACTGCAGATCTCATGGAGGTGCTCGCCCCGGTCGATTTTTCGGCGTCAGAGGTCCAGAGGATGACGGAGAGGGTAGGCGGCGTGATCGTATGGGGCGGAGCTACCAATATCGCTCCGGCAGACGACAAGATCATCATCCAGGAGTACCCGTTCCGTATCGATGCCAGGGGGCAGATGCTCGCGAGCGTCATGGCCAAGAAGTATGCGGTAGGTGCCGACCTTGTCGTGATCGACATCCCGGTGGGTGCCCACGCCAAGGTGGCCACAATCCAGGAGGGAAAGAAACTTGCCCGCGACTTCATTGAGCTCGGAGACCGCCTCAACATGCAGGTGGAGTGTGCGCTCACCTACGGGGACTCTCCCGTCGGGCGGAGCATCGGTCCGAACCTCGAAGTCATGGAGGCGCTGCGCATCCTCGAAGGGGGAGAGAGCCCGGGATCTCTCTTGCAAAAGAGCGTCGCCATCGCGGGCATGGCGCTCGAGATGTCCGGAAAGGCTGCAAGGGGAATGGGGGCACAGATGGCTGAAGATATCCTCAAAAAAGGCGATGCACTGAAGAAGTTCCGGCAGATCATCGAGATCCAGGGAGGAGACCCGAAGATAAGGTCTGATGACATCGTGCCCGGGAAATACCAGTTCGTCGTCAATGCTCCCACATCGGGGTATGTCATCGAGCTGAACAACCGATCCCTTATCAGCCTGGCAAGGACTGCCGGAGCGCCCCATGACCGCGGGGCGGGCGTTCTCCTCCATGCCAAGAAAGGGAGCCGCGTGGAGAAAGGCCAGCCCATCTTCACTATATACGCCGACCGGAACTGGAGGCTGCAGAAAGCCCTCGAGGAAGGGAGGCAGTTGATGCCGGTAGTCGTCGAAGGGATGCTCCTTGACCGGGTGCCGCACGATACCCGCTGGAGCTGATTTCCCGGTCAACCCCCTGGATTACTCTTTTTTTTGGGCGTATCAATCTGTATTGCGCTCCATCCTTTGTGATCGGCAAAAGGACTGCGAAGGGGAGTGGTGTGGACCAGATACACTGCCAGACGCGCCCGATGGAGCGGCGTGTGCGGTGATCATGAACATAGTCGAGCCATACCCCCTGCCGCCATGCGTCACGAAGCAGATCATGGAATTATTTTGCCTTCAGGAACCTTTCCTGGCCTTTCTACCAATGAAAAGATATAGAGAGAGCGTCGATATCAGAATATGGAAAGGATTGGAACCCGTTTTGCATACGTCCTTCTCTTTACACTTCTCTGTGCCTCCCCTGTCCTGGGGGTGACGGTGCTCGTGAATGTATACGAGCACGAGGAAAACATCACCCCTCTCCAGGGGGCATCGCTGTTTGCGAATGGTGCGAGGGTAGGCAAAACCGACAGCAGCGGGAATATCGAGTTTACCCACCCGGGAACAGAGATCATACAGGTCATGGTCGAGAAGACCGGCTATGATCCCTGGTCGGGTGACATCGGGGTCAACACCACTACGCTCGTCGTCGAGATGCACAGGAAGAAAGTGCCACTCCTCGTCCAGGTATTTGATGCCGACACCCTTGCGCCAGTAGGCGGGGCCACAGTCAGTATAACTGAGAGAGCGACCGGGCAGACGGCCATGACAGAAGAGAACGGGACAGTCTCCTTTACTGTCACTGGCGATTCAATGTACACCCTCGACGTCGCGGCCCCCAACTACAGGGCGTATTCTGCAATAGTTGAGACAGGGCTCGAAGAGAAGACCGTCCAGGCGATGCTCTTCAGGGACGACCGGTTCTCAGTGCTTGTCAGGGATGAGAGTTCCGGCAACCCTGTCCCCGGCGTGGCGATCTTCGTAGACGGCGAAGCCCGCGGGATCACGGACCAGAAGGGCGCGGTTACTCTATACCTTCCCAGAGGAAAGGTCTATTCGTTCCAGGCAAAATTGGAGGGATATGAGGACTACCGCGAGCGGCTGATTGTGGACCAGGACCAGGCCCTTGTCGGCATCACGCTCAAAAAGTCACCATACAGTGTATTCGTGTCGGTGTACAGTGAGGAAAAGACGCCTGTCGAGGGGGCGCTTGTCATTCTCGACGGCCAGTCCCGCGGGACCACCAACAAGTACGGGAGGGTTCAGCTTGCGGACCTCATGCTCGGTGAATACCTGCTTGAGGTCAGGCACCCTGCGTTTGTCAGTCATTCCCAGGTATTGCCGGTCCGCTCCCAGGGAGAAGATGTGGCCGTCGAACTTGCATATCCAGGGGTGAATGCCACCATATCTACCATTGAGGGAGACAAGGTCGCAGTCCCTGGTGTCGTGATACGGATCGACGGGAAAGAGCAGGGAGTCACAGGAGAAGATGGCACGCTCTCCCTTCGTATGAGGCTGAACACCTCGTACGTGATCACGACGGAAAAAGAGGGATACGACCCGGCAGAGATGAAGAAGATGTTTACTTCCCAGAACGAGACTGCCCTTCTTCTCATCCCCATGCAAAAAAGTTTCAACTGGCTTGGAGTGGGCGTGTTGGTTGCGGTGGCAGCAGCACTCTCCCTTGTTGCATTCATCATCCTGAAGAAGAGGAGACCAGGGAATCTACGCCGCAGGGGAAAAGGCCTGTAAGGCCGGGGAAGGGGGATTCCGCTCTATGCCCTCTCATGGGATTAGTAAGGCACACAGCACCCGGCAGTATGAAGCACTCACCAATTCAAAAAAGGCGGACCCAGCGGGAATCGAACCCGCGTCCTTGGGTCCGAAGCCCAAGAGGATATCCTCTACCCCATGGATCCGTCACAGGCGTTGGCAGGACAACCTATTAAGCATTTTCTGTAGTATTGATCTGTAACAATGATCCTGTCATCATCAGAGATCGCCAGGCGCCTCCGTGGATGCGAAAGCGGGGGCGAACTGGTCATAGAACCCTACAGCGAAGAATGCCAGCAGCCGGCATCATACGATCTCAGGGTGGGCGGCGATTTTGTCCTGCCACCGGGGATATGCACCCTTGTGAGCACCCTTGAAAGAGTAGAGCTGCCTTCGGACCTTGCAGCAACGCTCCGGTGCAGGTCATCGTTCGGGAGGAGAGGCATTGTGCTCACCGCGGGCTTTGTTGACCCGGGTTTCAGGGGCCAGCTGACTCTCTGCCTGGTCAACATGGGGGCAGAGCACCTCACCCTGAGAAAGAATGACCGGGTAGTCCAGATAATATTCCACCAGGTCACCGATGGCAGGAGCATGTACAGCGGGCGATACCAGGACAGCACAGGTGTCATACAGGCGAGATAAATGATACGAACAGAGCGGAAATACATCGAGATCCTGCGCATACTCAAGGAACACCGGGAGCCAATGGGCGCTAAGAGGCTCTCGGAACTGATGGCCGAGCGGGGTTTTGTCCTGAGTGACCGCGCGGTACAGTATTACCTGCGGTACCTCGATGAGATGGGGTTTACCGAGAAAGTCGGCAACATGGGCCGCATCCTCACTCCCTATGGCAAGGAGGAGACCGAGAGCGCCCTCGTCGGGGACAGGATCGGCTTCATCATCTCCAAACTCGAGCGGCTGGCTTTCCGGAGCACCTTCGATCCCGAAACCGGCACAGGGGACGTAGCCTATAACCTCTCGATAGTCCCCGAAGAGCGGCTTTTCGATGCAACGAATGCCTTTGACGAGGTTATCGGGGCAAGGTGCGGTTTTTTCCCACGCTACCGGGTCATTGACCGGGACCCGCGGATCCCCTCCGGGAGCGCCGGGATCATGAGCATCTGCAGCATCACGATGGACGGAGTATTCCAGCGCCGCGGCATCCCTGTGAGGATGGCATACGGAGGTCGCCTGGAGATCCAGCACGGGGAGGCGACCCGGTTCGTGGACCTCATCGGGTACCGCGGGACGACCATCGATCCACTCCAGCTCTTCATCTCTGCAGGGCTCACCTCTCTCTCTTCGCTTGTCTCGACTGGGACCGGCACAGCCCTTGCAAACGTCAGGGAGATCCCGGCACTTGCGGAGGGGAGGGCACGTGAAGTGGTCGCGCAGATGAAGAAAGCGGGTTTTATCTTCCCTGTCGCGATGGGAAACTCGGTCTTCAACCTGGTCGCGGACCCTTACCGGCTCTCCATCGTTGCGTTCTCCGGTATGAACTTTGTCGCGAACACCGTCGAGAAAGGAATCCCGATCAGGACGGAGATTGGTGCGGGGAACATCCCCTTCTCAAAGATAAACCACGACTGACGGAGGAGGTTTTCTGCCTGGGACCACGAGTTGCGAAGGAGTCCGTGAGAAAGTCTGCGAGAGAGTCTTCGCGGTTCAGTTGCCGGGGCCCTGCGCAGCCGTATCGTGACCTCCCCCTCTCACCCTGTCCCTGACCTGCCTTATCTCCTCCACCCTTGGCAGCGTCTCCATGCCTGCAAGGATGATGAATATGCCCAGGAAACGGGTGCCGCTCACAGGGTAATCCCCTGACCGGAGTTCGAGCCCCCTGATGGTCCGGTCAATCCACTTCCTCACTGTCATAAACCCCCTCATGCTCATCTCGTGGGAGGGACCTGCGATGAGGATGAGGGCTTTTTGTGCATCCTCGAGTTCTGTGGGTGTGGAAATCTCCTCGAATATTGCCTTCTTTGCAAGCTCCACGACCCGGGATGCTTTCAGGTGGCCATCCTGGACTGTGGGGGCGCCTGGACGGAACCGTGAGAGCAGGTCGATGGGACGCTCCAGAGCTACTTCCTCGCGTGAATACCCCATGGTGATGAACCCCATTCCCCTGATAGTGTTTAAGATCTCGCCGGCATCAAGGACCACTTCCGGCAGATCATCGGGTGATCGTTCGGAGAATTCCCCTGCCCTGAGCAGCAGGGTGAAACGTCGGCCGATAAGGTCATTGAAATCGCGGTAGAACCTCTCCTTCCCCGTAAGGGGAACGGGCTCGCTCTGGCGCAGGCCTATCAGGGCGCCGAGGTCACCCTGGCGGGAGATACCCGTGTCATCCGCCGCGGGGGGCACTTTCCCGTACCATGACTCGTTGTCATAAAGGACGATACCTTCAAGCAGGCCATACAGATTCTCAAGCTGTTCAGCCGCAGAAGAGGAGCGGGGCTCACCCTCCCCCCTGCAGGGGAGGGTGAAGAGGCCGAATACGGGCTCTGCAATGCTGTTTTTCAGGAAGGTCACGAGCGCAGGGGCAGTTGAAGCCATGGCGCCACCAAGACCTGCACATACGAAGAGGGCATCGATATCTCCATCGTCAAGGGCCTGGAGTCGGGAGAGGGCTTCTTCGGAGGGCAGGTGAGCTGCCAGGTCTTCGGGATGGGAAGGGTCCAGCGGCTGAAAGAAGATCCTCTGGTCCACCGGCACATTCTGAAGGGAGTTCAACTGCTCCGCGTCGCAGTCGATGACAATCCCAAAGACACAGTGCACTGGGGCCTTCCGGTCGTGGGCTAGGAGGCGGTCTACTATCCTGCATCCGGCTCCGCCGAGACCTATGGTGAGAATTCGCATGATATCGTGTGGTTCCTGTGCATTCTGCGGGTACGCGGGGGTATGGAGAGGAGGGAATGGGAAAGGCCCGCCGCTTCAACGGCAAGGTGAGGGCAATCACGACCAACAGCGCGTCTCATCGCGTATCTCCTCACACATTCTCTTTATCAGGATTTTTCCCTGTGATAATAAAGCACTTCTGCTCTCCGTTCCCTGGAATGTAAGGAAGATCCCTTGCAGGATCTTTTTCGACGCGGGATGCCTGATGAACGTGCAGTCCCATCGCAGGGTATTACTTTTCCCTAAAGATGAAATCTCTCTGCGTCTTGGATAAAATGAAGAATGCCAACTGGAATCCGGGGCCGTATAGGGATTATTTTTCGGGGAATCGGGGATTATCCCCACATTCTCGCAATAAAAAATGATAATGTATTTAAATCTTCGTTCGATAATACTCCATGAGGTGAAGTTACCTTGACAACCTATGGAATAGAATTTGTGCCTGGCAACGTGAATGTCAAGCAGGTGGTCAATTTCTGCAAGCTCGCAGAGTCGAAGGACATTGACTACGCGTGGATCACCAACCACTACAACAACCGCCACTGCTACCCCACCCTTGCCATGATCGCCGCCGCCACCACCACCTTGAAGATGGGGCCTGGGATCATGAACTCGTTCACCGACACGCCCGCCGCAATGGCCTCGTTTGCGTGCACGCTGAACGAGATCTCGGACGGCCGTGCGGTGCTCGGCATCGGGCCCGGTGACCTGTCCACCCTCCCGAAACTTGCCATCAAACCCGAGAAACCGGTCGCACGGCTCGGAGAGGCGATCGCCCAGATCCGAAAGCTCTGTGCAGGAGAAGAGGTCAAGAAGTCGGGGATGGAGTTCTTCGACTATGACGGCGCCAAGCTCACCGGAGTGAACCTCCCTGGCAAGAAGGGCATCCCGATCTACGTCGGCGCGCAGGGGCCAAAAGTCCTTGAGCTTGCCGGGACCGTAGGTGACGGCGCACTGATCAATGCATCCAACCCGAAGGACTTCGCCGTGGCAATCCCAATCATCAAGGCAGCCTGCGACAAGGTAGGCAAGAAGGGCTTTGACGTCGGTGCCTACACCGCGATGTCCATTGACATGAACGAGAAGAAGGCCCGGAACGCCGCCAAGATTGTCGCTGCCTTCATCGCTGCCGGCTCCCCGCCTGAGCTCCTCCAGCGCCACGGTCTTGACGCCGCAAAGGTGGCAAACATCAAGGCTGCGCTTGCCAAGTTCGATTTCAAGACCGCCGGAGAGAACGTCGATGACAAGACCATCGATGCCTTCACCATCGCCGGAACCCCAGACACGGTCAAACAGAAGTGCGAGGACCTGGCAAAGGCCGGTGTCACCCAGATCATCTTCGGATCCCCACTCGGGCCGGACATGACCAACTCGATCCGCCTCCTCGGCAAGTACATTGTCTAGGCCTGGCGCCTTCGAGCACCGGTAACACTCCTTTTTTTCGACTGGTCCGGGACCATTCGTCCTGAGATACCCAAGAAGCCAATGTTTCGCATCACCAGGGTCCGATCAGGGGACAGCTCGATCGAGTACCGGGAAGAGCACGTATCAGGGCTCCGGTGCAGGATCGCTCCAGGGCGGCTCAATCGAAGGCTCGACGTGGTGTACTCTCCACCGGAACAGACCTCGCCTTGCCCGTTCTGCACCAGCCGGGTTGAGGAGACAACCCCCTGCTTCCCGGGTGGGACCCGGATTGTACGGGGAGAGAGCCTCACGTTTCCGAACCTCTTCCCCTATGCGAAGTGGCATACGGTGACGGTCATCACCAGGGCTCATCACGTCGACGCCTTCACACCCGGGCAAATAGGGGATGCGTTTGAGGGGATGATAGAATCACTTGCCGGCCAGCCGGGGTTCCCATCCATCAACTGGAACTATCTCTCCTCGGCAGGGGCCTCGATCGTCCATCCCCACCTCCAGGGGCTGGCGGACCCTGTGCCCCCGGCGCTGTTGGAACGGTACCTTCGGGGAAGCGCTTCCTACCTCAGACGCCATGGACGCAGTTACTGGGATGACCTCGTGAAAGAAGAGCGATCCGGCCCACGGTTCCTCTTTGGCGACGAGATCTGCTGGCTGGCCCAGGCGGTGCCCCTGGGCGAGCGGGAGGTGCGGGCCATCCTCCCCATATCGTCCATGCCTGATTTCGAGCCGTATCTTGCGACATTCGTTGAGGGGCTTCTCTCAGTCCTTTCGATGTACCGGAGCCTTGGGACTCATGCGTTCAACATGTCCCTCTTCTTTGACCGGCCGGGATCGCGACGTGGGTTCTCTGCGTTCTGCTCTCTCATCTCTCGCATGAACCCGAACGTATCTTCTACGAGCGATTCGGCATTCATGGAACGGCTCCACCAGGAACCCGTCATTCTCACTCTTCCCGAGGAATTGGCATCCTATTTTACAGAATCCAGAACCTAGGAAGTTTCCGGCGGGATGCGTTCCGGGCGACTGGGCGACGCATCTTTGCGATAGAGAAAAAAAGGGAAGAGATTTACTCGGGCTTGCTGATCAGCTTGGTCTTTGAGACGATCACGCCGTCTTTCTTGTGGGGCTTGCGGATTACGCCGTCGCATGCCTTCTCAAGTTCACGGGCCTCATCGCAGAGCACTGCGGCAACCCTCATCATCTCGTGGGCACTGCAGACGATGGGGATATACTTCTCCCATTCCTTGGTCATGAAGCATCCCTTGACGTTCACCATGGCGACTGCCGAGGCAATCTCGTATGCGGCACGTGCCTTCGCAAGTGCGTAGGGGTTGGTGAACTCGCCGTCTACAGCCTTGTCAGAGGTGACCACGAGCTTGGGGAGTGCCAGTTCAGCGCCCTTCTTCCCTGCCTTTACCTGGTCGATGACCTGGTCGAGGGCCATCTGCAGTTTGCGGAATGCTCCCGTGACAGAGAGCACCTTCACCAGGTTGCCGTTATAGTCTGCCATCTCGATGGGGTCCAGGAACTCCCTGCGGGCGCCGATCATTGCATCGCCCTTCATGATGATGTACCCGAACTTGCCGTCCTTGATTTCTGCCCACTCCTTCTTGGTGGTCACGTCGTCGGTGATGAAGACAGTGGGGATCCCGGCTGCAAGGAGCCGCTCGCGGGCACCGGTGGGGCCGGGAAGGACGCCGTTGGGGGAGACCACGATGGCAAAATCGGGTTTCCAGGCAACCATGTTGTTCACGACGCGGTCAATGTCCTCGGGCTGGAGCTTGGTCCCGCTCGTGGCCATGAATGTCTGCATGTCCTCTCGGTCGGCTCTCTCGTCAAGAAGAAGCTCGGCCATTACACCACTGGCGATATTGCCCAGTTTTGCAACTCCTACTTTCACAACCATGTAATACACCTCAGTTTTGGTGATAACAGGTTACTATTCGCCGGTGCAAATATAAACGTTTTGAAATCTCTTTTTTTGAGAATAATGGCCAATTTTTCGTTTAACGATGAATTCACGGAAGGACATCCCCTGCAACGCCCGACCCCTCCCCTCGCAGATGGAGACAGAGAAAAGTTAACGAAAAGTGTTTAAGTCTACTGATCGTATCCAGTAACATGAAAGACGGGCTGCTGACGGACCGGCAGAAGGAAGTCCTGCGATACAGGAAGCAGGGGCTTACCCAGCAGCAGATTGCAGATATCATTCACACTTCAAAGGCAAATGTCTGCACTATCGAGAAATCAGCAGTGGAGAACATCAACAGGGCAAAAGAGACACTGGAATTCCTGTACACGCTGGATGCCACCCATCTCTGCAAAATCCCCGCAGGAACAGACCTTCTTGATGTCGCCACCTTGATCTACCAGGAAGCGGAGAAGATGGGAATCAAGGTGAAGTACGATACCATCTCGCTGATCAACAAGATGCGCGATTCTGCACCGGAACGCTTCAAAGCCCGTTTTGTGAGGGAAAACATCGAGGTATACATCAACGAGGACGGGGAGTTGTACTTCGGATAACAGTGCATCCCTTTCAGACCGGAACAAGATTTATATTCATTTCCCTCGTATAATTAAGGAAGCCTATATGAGGTTCCATATGCACCCCGGCACCAGGTGCCGGGAGATGGAGGCTCATCAAAGGTCGGGGGCACGCGTCCTCGAGGGCCCGTGCCTTTGTATGAGTATGTGGTGAGCAATCACCACCGGACGACACGGTGGATCTGAAAGAGGCGTGAAGGGCGGACGTATCCTCTGGGATATGAGCCCTGTACATGGCCTAGAGTGGCCTGTACACGCCCGGTTCAGGATCTCTTTCGCGAGACAGGTCACAGGGGAGACGGCCAGTAACCAGAGAAAAGGCCGCCTTTCCGGGGTACTGCACCAAAAGAGGGGATCTCCCTCTTCGCACCGCTGCGGCGATGAACCGGGTGCCTGGACAGATTCCAGGTATCCTTCTGGGCATCCGCATGCCAGCGGCCCGGAAACATCACTCATATCCGGTGTACAACCGGCCGATATTTAGGCGAGTGAAACCGATTAGGTTCGGTTCCAGGCCAGGAAATGGTCTACGTTCCAGTCATTAGTGCAGGATTGATTGAACCATGCCAAAGATTAACCAGCCAAGAAAAGGATCCCTTGCCTTCAGTCCCCGCAAGAGGGCCAAGAGCCCGGTACCGAAGTACCAGTCCTGGCCTTCCTACCAGGGGAACCCTATACTGCAGGGCTTTGCCGGCTATAAGGTAGGCATGACCCACGTGATCATGGTCGATGATCACAAAAACAGCCCGACCGAGGGCAAGGACATCATGGTCCCTGTCACAGTCGTGGAGATCCCGGCGATGAAGGTCGCCGCGATCAGGGCATACGGCAGGGACTCCTACGGCAAGCACCCCATTACCGAGGTGTGGGCAGGGGACCTTGACCAGGCCCTTGAAAAAAGGATCACGCCACCAAAGCAGTATGACGGAGAAACCGCAAAAGCGGCGATAAAGGATGCGATTGCGAGGGGAATCGTCGCAGAACTCTTTGCAGTGATGCATACCCTTCCACACGAGGTCTCCGGTGTGCCAAAGAAAGTGCCCGAAATCATGGAGGTAAGGGTTGCCGGGGGTTCGGCTGAACAACAGTTCGCGTTCCTCGAGGGCCTCCTTGGAAAAGAAGTCGACTTAAAGAGCGTGATACAGCCCGGTGCATACGCGGATATCACGGCCATCACCACCGGAAAGGGGACCCAGGGCCCGGTGAAGCGCTGGGGGATAAAACTCCGGAAGCGCAAGCACTCCCGTGGCGGAAAGAAGCGCCACGTGGGCAACCTGGGGCCATGGAACCCCCATCACGTGCGCTGGCAGGTCCCCCAGATGGGACAGATGGGGTACCAGCAGAGGACCGAGTTCAACAAGCGCATCCTCAAGATCGGGGAGAACGGAGCTGAGATCAGCCCCGCAGGCGGATTCATGCACTACGGTGTGCTGAAGAACCCCTATGTCCTGATCAAGGGGTCGATCCCCGGTCCGGTCAAGCGCCTGGTGCGCATCCGCCCCGCCATGCGGCAGGGAGAGCACGTGGTCAGGCAGCCATCGATCGAGTTCGTGAGCGTGGAGAGCAAGCAGGGGTGAGAGAGCGATGAAAGCACAAGTATTTTCACTCGATGGATCGGTCGCAGGGGAGATCGAACTCCCGCCGGTGTTCACTGAAGAGTTCCGGCCTGACCTGATCAAGAAGGCGGTCATCGCCCTTCAGAGCACGCGGCGCCAGCCCCACGGGACATACCCGTATGCCGGCATACTCTCGTCTGCGGAGAGCTGGGGTTCAGGGCGCGGTGTTGCGCAACTCCCGAGGATCAAGGGAGGCTCCCGGGCCGCGAAGATCCCGCAGGCCAAGGGTGGCCGCGAGGCGCATCCCCCGGTGGTCCAGAAGATCCTGGTCCGCCAGATCAACAAGAAAGAGAAGCAGAAGGCATTCCGGTCGGCGCTTGCTGCAACGGTATGCGAAGACCTGGTCAGGTCCCGCGGGCACGCGTTCTCATGCCCCGTACCCCTCGTGATGGAGGACCGGTTTGGCGAGCTCGGCAAGACGAGCGAGATCATCTCGGCCCTGGCCGCAGTGGGCGCACTCCAGGACGTGGAGCGGGCGAAGGCGAGCAAGAAGGTCCGTGCAGGACGCGGAAAGATGAGGGGCCGCCGCTACAAGCAGAGAAAGAGTCTCCTGATCGTGACTGCGGACGCGCCCCTCCGGGCGGCAGGGAACCTTGCCGGAGTGGATATCGCGACGGTTGACCAGTTGAACTGCGAGCTCCTTGCGCCGGGGACACAGGCTGGCAGGCTTACCCTGTGGACAGAGAGCGCGCTCAAGAGGCTGGGAGGGCAGTGACATGGTGCTCCGTTACCCATTCGTCACAGAGAAGGCCATGATGATGCTCGAGAACCAAAACAAGCTGCAGTTCGTGGTGGACAGCAACGCCACAAAGAACCAGATCAAGCGGGAGATCGAGCGAACTTTCGAACAGGAAGTCACCCATGTGTCCACAATGATGGCCATGGATGGCAGGAAGAAGGCGGTAATCAGTTTCGCCAACGAGAAGGCGGCCGAGGAGATCCTCAGCCGGCTTGGCATCATGTAGGTGGGGAAGATGGGACATCGCATTACCACACAGAGCCGGGGGAAAGGAGGTCCGACCTACCGGGCTCCCTCCCACCGGTACAAGGCCGCACTGCGGCACATCGGCAGCGGCGAGAGCACGGTACGCGGCCGCGTCGAGGATATCGAGCATGACCCGGCAAGGCACGCCCCGATCGCCCTGGTGAGGCTCGAGACCGGCAGCAAGGTCTACATGCTGATCACTGAGGGAATGGGCGTAGGTGACAGGGTCGCATGGGGACCGGAGGCCGAGATAAGGAACGGGAACACCCTTCCCCTGGGCGAGATCCCCACCGGGACCTACGTCTGCAACATCGAGGCGCAGCCAAACGACGGAGGCAAGTTCGTACGTTCGGGAGGCGTCCAGGCGGTCGTCGTCGACAAGAGCGAGGGCCGCGTGGGTGTCACCATGCCGAGCGGCAAGACCAAGTGGTTCAATGATCGCTGCCGGGCGACGGTGGGGATCGTTGCCGGTGGAGGCCGGGGAGAGAAGCCATTTGTCAAGGCTGGAAAGAAGCACCACAAGATGCGGAACACTGCATCCAACTGGCCCCGCGTCAGGGGTGTTGCCATGAACGTGATCGACCACCCATTTGGCGGCGGGGGACATCAGCACCCTGGGCGGCCGAAGACGATCGCCAGGGGCACCTCGCCCGGACGGGCAGTAGGGCACATGGCTGCAAGGAGAACCGGGCTTTCGAAGAAGTGAGGGAAAAACCATGGCAAAGAAGACACAGAAGAGACTTCCAAGGCGGCGCGAGGAGTTTACCTACAGGGGATTCCGGCTGGATGACCTTCGCGCAATGGGAAGATCCGAGCTGATCCCGCTGATGCCCTCCCGCGCCCGCCGCAAGGTAATCCGCGGCCTGACCCGTGGCGAAGAGCACCTCCTCACCCAGTTCCGGAAAGGCGACGGGGCCATCCGGACCCACCTGCGTGACATGATCATCATGCCCGAGATGGTGGGAAGTGCAGTGGAGGTCCACAACGGGAAGGAGTTCGTGAAGGTGGAGTTGCAACCCGAAACACTCTTCCATTACCTGGGCGAGTTCGCCCTCACAAGGAAGAAGGTGAGCCACGGGAGCGCCGGTATCGGTGCAACCCGATCGAGCAAGTACGTGCCGCTGAAGTGATTGAACAATGGCAAGAACACATTATTCCCAGGAAATCGGGGGCGACAACGTGGCACGGGGGAAGGCAAACGAGCTTTCCATCTCCCCCAAGCACGCCATGGAGATTGCCAGCTTCATCAAGTTCAAGCGCACGGGAGAGGCCATCTCCTACCTCGAGCAGGTCATCGACCACAAGAAGGCCATCCCATTCCGGAGGTTCAACCGGAAGGTGGCGCACAAGCGCGGCCTGCCCGGCTGGGACGCGGGGCGATACCCAAAGAAAGCGTCCCACGCCTATATCAGGCTCCTGCAGTCAGTCGTAAAGAATGCTGAGTACATCGGTCTCGATACGGAGAACCTGGAGATCGTGCATGTCTCGGCAAACCGCGGCCGCGGCTTCCGGGGTATGTTCCCCAGGGCCATGGGCAGGGCGACTCCCAAGCGCAGGGAGACTGTGAACATCGAGATAGTGGTCAGGGAAGTGCAGTAATGGCAGTAGAGAGAAAATTCGTGGCTGAAGGCGTACGAAAGGCCCGCGTAGAGAAGCACTTGAAAAAGGAGCTGAAAAGGGCCGGGTACGGAGGCATGGACCTGCAGCGCACTCCCCTCGGGACCCAGGTCACCATATTCGCGGAGAAGCCCGGTATCGTGATTGGAAAGGGAGGCAAAGTGGTACGCCAGCTCACCCAGGACCTCGCAACCGATTTCGCGGTCGAGTCCCCTCAGATCGAGGTGCAGCAGGTACCAAATCCCAGTTTCAATGCCCAGATCATGGCAGAAAGGCTGGCAAACGCGCTGGAGCGCGGCTGGTACTTCAGGAAGGCCGGCCAGAGCATCATCCGCAGGGTGATGGAGGCCGGCGCGCTCGGCTGCGAGGTGGTCATCGCCGGGAAGCTGACCGGTGCACGGGCACGAGTCCAGAAGTTCTCGGACGGTTACATCAAGCACTGCGGTGAACCTTCGAACACCATCGTCGAGAAAGGATACGCCGTTGCGGTCAAGAAACTGGGGGTAATCGGGGTGCAGGTCAAGATCATCCCCGCCGGTGCAAAGATACCCGACCACTTCGAGGTGACTGCAAAGCGGGAGAAGCCCCGCGTGATTGAGGAGATCGCCGTCACGGCGGTAGGCGAAGAGATCATCGACGATATCCCGGAAGGGCCCGATGACTTTGACGAAGAGAAGCTGCTGGGGAGGAAGTAGATGGCGATATTCCGAGCTCAGGAAGTACGGCAGCTCTCCGACGTGGAACTGCAGGAGCAGATGGAGAAGCTCAAGATGGAGCTCATCCAGCACAACGGGAAGGTCAGCGCCGGGGGTTCCACAGAGAACCCGGGCCGGATCAGGGAACTGCGACGGACCATTGCCCGGATAAAGACCGAAGCGAACAGCAGGAGACGCGGGTGAGATGATCTCCCCCCAGAACATCCTCAGGCACGAACTCATTGGCCTGGATGTCGCGGTGGTGGAGGCAAGCAACCCTGCGCTGTCCGGCCTCTCGGGGCAGATTATCGATGAGACCAGGAACACACTGGTCATCCGGTGTGACCGTGGGGACAAGAGGGTCCAGAAACACAGGACCCGGTTCCGCGTCACCCTTCCGGATGGCGTCCTGGTTGAGATAGACGGCTCCGCGCTGGTCATGGCACCAGAGAGGCGGATCAGCGCATTGCACAAGACCAGAGGGAAATAATGGCAAACAACATCGGATTGAGCGTCAGGCAGCCCGAAAGGGACTGTAACGACGCAAATTGTCCGTTTCACGGCACTTTGCCGGTGCGCGGCCAGGTGATCACCGGCAAAGTCGTGAGCGACCGGATGATTGGAACGGTGGTGGTAGAGCGGGCATACCTGCACTACGTGGGCAAATACAACCGCTACGAGAAGCGGAACAGCAAGATCCATGCCCACAACCCGCCCTGCATTCAGGCGAAGGCCGGTGATACCGTGCGCATCGCCGAGTGCAGGCCGCTCTCCAAGACCACCACCTTTGTCGTGGTGGAGGTGCAGCCATCATGAAGGCGAAGCAGTCGAACATCCCGAGGGCACTCTCCACCGGGACCCGGATGATCTGCGCAGACAACACCGGGGCCCGGGAGGTGCAGATCGTCTCCGTATTCGGGTACCACGGTGTGCGCAGGCGCCAGCCCAAGATGGGACTTGGCGACATCGCGACCGTCAGCGTCAAGAAAGGCACCCCTGACATGCGCCGCAAACTCGTGCGTGCGGTGGTGATCCGCCAGAAGAAGGAGATGCGCAGGCCGAGCGGGCTGCGGGTCAGTTTCGAGGACAACGCCGTCGTCGTCGTGGATGAGAAGAACGAGCCACGCGGGACGGAGATCAAGGGCCCGGTCGCCAGGGAAGTGGCGGAGCGGTTCCCGAAGATCGGCTCCATGGCCACCATAATCGTGTGAGGGATCGGCCATGGTAAGGATCGAGAGTACACAACCAAGGAAGCAGAGGAAGGCAAGGTTTACCGCATCGTTACACGTCCGTGGCCGTTTCCTCCATGCACCACTTGCACCGGACCTCCGGAAGCAGTACAAGACACGGAGCGTGCGCGTCGTCGTGGGAGATACGGTCAAGGTGCTCAGGGGCGAGGCGGCGGGGACCGAGGGGCCTGTTGACGAGGTGGACACCAAGATGTCCCGCATCGTTGTCCAGGGGGTTTCCATTCCCAAGGCAGACGGGACGGAAATGCCAAGGCCTGTTTCTCCTTCAAACGTGCAGATCACCAAACTGAACCTTAAGGATCCGCGGAGGGCCGCGTCCCTGGGGGAGAGTGAATAATGTCAGACCACTTAAAGCGTCTCAATGCCCCGAAGTCCTGGCACGTTGCCAGGAAGACGGAAAAGTTCATCACCAGGACCTGCCCGGGCCCGCACAATGCCAATGCCATGCCGGTCGCGGTTTGGCTCAGGGATCACATGCACTTTGCCTCCAACATGAAGGAGGTGAAGCAAATACTGGTCCAGAAGGACGTCGTCATCAACGGAAAACCCTGCCGGAACCCCCGGATGGGGATCGGGATCTTCGATATCATCTCCATTCCCCGGATCAACAAGCACTACAGGATCCTGCGCGACAAGAGGGGAAGGCACAAGACCATCGAGATCGACGCCGAGTCAGCAAAGAGCCGCCTGGCAAAGATCCGGAACAAGACGATTGTCCCTGGCGGAAAGGTACAGCTCAACCTCCGTTTCGGCGCAAACGTGCTCGCAGACAACACCTACAAGCCCGGCGACTCGGTGGTCATTTCCCTTGAGCCCGAGAACAGGTTCGCAATCCTTGACCACTTCCCGTTCGCTGTCGGCAACATGGCAATGGTCATCGGGGGCAAGCACTCAGGCATCATTGCCCGCATCGTCGGGATCGAGGTGGTGCCGGGGAGCGTACCGAACCGGGTGATCCTGGAAGACCAGGAGAGCAAGGCGCGCTTCGAGACCATCGATGAATATATCTACATGGTTGGCCGCGAACAACCGGCTCTTACAGAGTGGGGGATCGAAGAATGAACCCCATGCGCAATGTCTACGTCGAGAAGGTCGTGGTGCACATGGGGGTCGGCGAGGCCGGCGACAAGCTGACAAAGGCAGTCGACCTGATGAAGACCATCACGGGAGGCACCCCGGTGCGAAGCAATGCCAAGCAGACGAACACCACGTTTGGGATCCGCAAAGGCGCCCCCATCAGCTGCCGGGTCACGCTTCGCGGCGACAAGGCAGAGACCTTCCTCAACACGGCACTCGGGATCGTGGAGAGAAGGATCAACGCGAACCAGATCGACCAGCGTGGGAACTTCTCGTTTGGGATCGAGGAGCACACCGATTTCCCCGGGATGAGCTACGACCCCCAGATAGGCATCTACGGCATGGACATCAACGTCGTCCTCGCCCGCCCCGGCATCCGCATCTCGCGAAGGTCGATCGAGCAGCGAAGGCTCCCCAGTAAACAGCAGGTAGGCCGGCAGGACGCTGTTGCCTTCCTCAAGGCGAGCCACCAGGTGGAGGTGCTCTGAGATGGGCGGAGAGAAGGTCAAGAAGTACGGCCGCGGTGCACACGAATGCAAGATGTGCGGCCGGAAGCAGGGCCTGGTGCGGCGTTACAACATCATGTTCTGCCGCCAGTGTTTCCGGGAATGGGCGCAGAAGATGGGTTTTAAAAAGATGAACTAGAGGGAGCGTCAGGCAAATGGCAAGACTTAATACAATCGCAGATGGCATGTGCGCCCTCAAGAACGCGGCAGACGGAGGCAAGTCCGACGTGATCATCGAGCCGGCAAGCAAGCTGCTGGGCGCGATGTTCCGCATCATGCAGGAGGCCGGGTACATCAGCGGCTTCGAGTTCATCGAAGATGGGAGGGGAGGCCAGTTCATGGTGCACCTCAATGGCAGGATCAACCGGTGCGGTGCCATCTCCCCCCGATACTCGGTGAAGATTTCCGAACTGGAATACTGGGAGACCCAGTTCCTCCCGGGGAAAAACTTCGGGATACTGCTCCTCTCTACATCGAGAGGCGTGATCACCCATGAACAGGCCCGCCGCGAGGGCGTGGGCGGGGAGCTCCTGGGGTATGTCTACTAGAAGGGGTGCGTGAAGACTATGGCAACAGAACGAACCGTGCGCATCCCCAAGGGTGTGAACGTAGAGATACACGGCCCCCTGGTCAGGGTGAAAGGCCCAAAGGGGCAGCTCGAGCGGGTCTTCCGGTTTCCCCAGATCGCCATGAGCGTTGCAGGGGATGAAGTGGTCATATCCACCGCGGCAGACAGGAAACGGGTCATTGCAATGGTGGGGACCATCCAGGCACACGTGGCAAACATGTGCAGAGGGGTCTCGGAAGGGTTCGAGTACCGCATGAAAGTGGTCTACAGCCACTTCCCGATCCAGCTCAAGCTCTCGGGCAACCGGCTTGAGATCAACAATTTCCTCGGTGAGAAGAAGCCGAGATATGCTCTGATAAGGGAAGGAGTCACCGCGAAGGTGGGCAACGACGAGATCGTCCTCTCAGGGATAGACCGCGAGATGCTCGGGATCACCTCGGCAAATATCGAGGACGCGACAAGGATCCGGAACCGTGACCCCCGTATCTTCCAGGACGGCATATACCGGGTTCTGAGGGGATGAGGATCATGGCTGACGAAAAAATCCGACGTATTCGTGTCAGGGCAGAGAAGTCCGCCCGTTTCAGGAGAGACGGTGAAGGAAAGAAGGAGCGTCTCGCCGACACGTGGAGGAGGCCCCGCGGGCTTCACAACAAGCAGCGGATCCAGAAGAAGGCCAAAGGCCCCATGCCCACGCCTGGCTACGGAAGCCCGGCCGATATCAGGGGACTGCACCCAAGCGGATACCGCGACGTGCTGGTCCACAACCCCGGAGAACTCGAAGGACTCGATCCAGCACTCGATGCAATCCGCATCGCGGCCCAGGTTGGAGCCAGGAAGAGAGGTATAATTCAGGAGCGGGCACTCGCTGCAGGACTCAAAGTTCTCAACGCGAAGGACCTTTCCGCGAAGAAGGAAGCAGAAGCCGCCGGCGAGGAGCCGGAGAACGAGGAGGAGGGGGAAGAGAATGACTGATCTCTCCACCCAGAAGAGGATATCCGCATCAATACTGAAGTGCGGTGTCCACAGGGTCTGGTTCGACCCCGAGCGGACCTCGGACATCCAGAACGCGATCTCCCGTGAAGACCTCCGGGGTCTCATCGAAGAGGACGCCATCAGGGCACTCCAGCCCAGGGGCAACAGCAGGGGGAGAGCGAGGGAGAAGATGGCAAAGCGCTCGTACGGGCACTGCAAGGGCCCGGGGAGGCGCAGGGGAGCGGCCGGGGCACGGAGCCCCCGGAAGCGCGAATGGATCAAGAAGATCCGGGCGATCCGAAAGACTCTCGCGGCACTCCGCGACACCGGGGAGATCAATCCCCACCTGTACCGCACGCTCTACCGCCAGGCGGCCGGGGGGCAGTTCAGGAGTGTCGCCCACCTTAAAGCGCACCTTGCGCTCATTGTCGGGAGGATGAAGTAACATGGCGACAGGACCACGTTACTTCGTTCCCTTCCGCAGGAGGAAAGAGGGCAAGACCAACTACTATGCCAGGGCAAAACTGGTGGTATCGGACCGGCCACGCATGGTAGTGCGCCGCACGAACAGGCGCATCATCATCCAGCTGGTCACCGCGGAAATGGACGGGGACCGGACGCTGGTCTCCGCTCATTCGGGAGAGCTCGCAGGGTTTGGGTACACAGGGTCCACCTCGAGCACCCCCGCGGCTTATCTCACCGGCGCACTCTTTGCGGTCAAAGCGCTGAATGCGGACTTCGAGTCTGCAATCCTCGACATCGGGCTGCACCGCGCGACCCGGGGGGCCCGCGTCTTCGCAGCCCTGAAAGGGGCGGTGACTGCAGGTCTCGATATCCCGCACGGCGAGGAGATCCTCCCTGACGATGACCGGGTGAAGGGTGCGCACATCGCCGCATACGCACCTGACCGCGCAGGCAGCCTCGTGCAGAACGTGGAACAGACAATGGACGCCATCATGAAGGAGCTGGAGTAAAATGGCATATGAGAAAGAGGAATGGGTCCCGCTGACCGGCCTTGGCAAGATGGTGGTATCGGGCCAGCTGACCAGCATCGACCAGGTGCTGGAGAGCGGTCGCCCCATCAAGGAGCCGGGCATCGTCGACGCCTTCCTCCCCGACCTCGAAGACGAGGTCCTTGACATCACCATGGTGCAGCGGATGACCGACTCCGGCCGCCGGGTGAAGTTCCGCGCCGTCGTGGTGGTCGGGAACAGGAACGGGTACATCGGGTTTGGCCAGGGCAAGGACTCCCAGGTGGGAGATGCCATCAAGAAAGCCATCGTTGATGCCAAGACCAACCTTATCAAGGTGCGGAGGGGCTGCGGCAGCTGGGAATGCGGCTGCGACACTGTCCACTCCATCCCCATGATGGTGGAAGGGGCGGCAGGCAGTGTCAGGGTCACTCTCAAGCCGGCACCCCAGGGTATCGGCCTTGTGACCGGAGAGATCAGCAAGAAGGTGCTGGAACTTGCCGGAATCCGTGACGTGTGGACGTTCTCCCGCGGCCAGACCCGGACCACAATCAACTTTGCCAAGGCAACCTTCAACGCCCTGAAAGCGACCAATATGATCCGCACGGGAGGACAGGGATAATGTACGCAATCGTGCAGGTCCGCGGTGTGGTGAATACCCGGCGGGACATCAAGGATACCCTGAAGATGCTCCGCCTGCACCACATCAACCACTGTGTCCTTGTCCCGGACACCCCCGAGTATCTCGGGATGATACGGAAGGTCAAGGACTTCGTGGCCTATGGCGAGGTGGATGTCGAGACGGTCGAGACGATCCTCCGCACCAGGGGCAGGGTTGAGGGGAACAGGCCCCTCACCGATGAATACGTAAGGGAGAACTCGACGTACCCTGGGATCACTGACTTTGCCAGGGCCCTGGCATCAGGAGAAGCCCGGCTGTCTGATATCCCCGGGGTAAAACCGGTGCTCAGGCTCCATCCTCCCAGGAAAGGGTACCGTACCATCAAGAGGACCTACCCCCAGGGAGGGGCCCTCGGGTACTACGGAAAGGAGATCAACGAGCTCCTGCACAAGATGAGGTGAAGCGATGCCAGTGAACAAGCGATCAAAATTCCGCGGCTCGAGAACGTGCGGCGGAGGCACCCACAAGAACAGGAGAGGGGCGGGCAACCGGGGCGGCAGGGGTCGCGCCGGCCACCGCGACCACCGGTTCTCCCATTTCCTCGTGTACGGGGAAGTCCACAATGGCAAGCACGGGTTCGTCAACCAGACGTCGGCCGAAATGAACGTGCTGTCGGTGGGCAGGCTCTCAGAGATGGTCGAGGAGCTCATCGCTGCCGGGATGGCATCCAGGGAGGGTGACGCAGTCGTCATCTCCGCGGATCAGATCGGTATCGATAAGATACTTGGCAACGGAAAAGTCACACAGAAGATGCACGTCTCAGCGCGTGCATTCTCAGGACAGGCAAAACAGAAGATAGAGGCGATGGGTGGCCAGGCCCTGGTTATCTAATCCCTTTTTGTGGTGAAAAAATGGGAGAACTTCTGGACCGAATGGAACCGCTGCTCGCAGCGATGCCCACCGTAAAAGGACCTGAAGGCCACGTCCACTTCAAGAACAAGCTGGTCTGGACCGCAGGGATCCTCATCCTGTATTTTGTGCTTACCAATATCCCATTGTTCGGACTTGACCCGGGCTCCCAGGACATATTCTTCTACTGGCGCGCCCTCCTGGCCGGTGCCAGCGGGTCGCTCGTGCAGCTCGGGATTGGTCCGATCGTGACCGCGTCCATCGTCCTGCAACTCCTGAAGGGTGCGGACCTCATCCATATCGATACGAGCGATATGAGAGGGCAGATCCAGTACATGGGCCTGCAGAAACTCCTGATCTTCGTGATGATCATCGTCGAGGCTGCACCGAACCTTGTTGGCGGTTTCCTGATGCCGGACCCCGCGATCGCGAATGCATTCTTTGGAGGAAACCTGTTCCTTGTCTCGCTCATCATCTTCCTCCAGGTCTGCATCGGAGGGGTGCTGATTGTCTTCATGGACGAGGTGGTCACCAAATGGGGTATAGGGTCCGGTGTCGGGCTCTTCATCATTGCCGGGATATCCCAGGCCATCATCAACGGGTTCATCAACTGGGCGCCGGTGAGTGACCAGTATCCCGTCGGGTTCTTCCCCCGTATCGCGGCTGTCATCATGGACGGGGCCAACTTCCTGCAGTACATGGGCACCGACATGATCGCGTTCATCACCACGGTCGTCATCTTCCTGGTCATCGTGTACGTGGAATCGACAAGGATCGAGATCCCGCTCGCGCATGCGCAGGTCCGGGGTGCACGGGCGAGGTTCCCGGTGAAGCTGATCTACGCGAGCGTGCTGCCGATGATCCTCGTCCGGGTGCTGCAGGCAAACATCCAGATGATCGGTCTCTTCCTGAACAATGTAGGGATCACCATCTTTGGCGCATTCCAGGGTGCCACCCCAGTCAGCGGACTGATGTGGTACCTCGCACCCATCAACGGTCCCGATGACTGGATGTGGTGGCTGTATGACCTCGGGCATGCGCCCTGGGAGGTTCTGGTCAGGATGGGGATCGATATTTTCGTCGTGGTCGTGGGTGGCGCCATCTTCGCCCTCTTCTGGATCAAGACCGCGGGGATGGACTCTAAGGACGTGGCACGCCAGATCCAGCACTCGGGGATGTCTATCCCGGGATACCGGAGGAATCCACAGGTGCTGGAGAAGTACCTTGACCGTTACATCCCCAGGGTTACTGTCATCGGAGGGGTGTTCATCGGGGTCCTCTCGGTCTTTGCCAACCTCTTCGGCGTAATCGGCGCGGTGAGTGGCACTGGGCTCCTGCTCACGGTGTCCATCACCTACCGGCTCTACGAAGAGATCGCGAGCCAGCAGATCATGGAGATGTACCCGTTCATGCGGACATTTTTCGGAAAGGAGTAAGAATGACAGGAAGGAGAGTGATCGTGACCGGGGTCCCGGGGGTTGGCAAGACCACCGTCGTGACCGGTGCACTGAAAGTCCTGGAGGGCGAGGGGATCTCTTACCGGTCCCTCAACTTCGGGACTTACATGTTCGAGACTGCCCAGAAGGAGGGGCTCGCAAGGGACCGCGACGAGATGCGCCGGCTTCCCGGTGATATCCAGAAGACACTTCAGCAGAGCGCTGCACGTGCGATGGCACGGGAGAGCGGAAACATCCTCGTCGATACGCATGCATCTGTCAAGACGCCCAAGGGGTTCATGGCCGGCCTGCCCGAGTGGGTGCTCCGCGAACTGATGCCGGACACTCTCATCCTTGTGGAGACCGACGAGGACCAGATCCTTATGCGCCGGCTCTCTGACGAGACGCGGACGAGGGATATGGAGGGATCCGGGGCGATTGCCGATCACCAGCAGTTCAACCGTGCGATTGCGGCATCCTATTCCATGCTCACCGGGTGCACCATCAAGTACATCACCAACGCGGATTTCCTGCTCGACCGCGCGGTGGAAGAGATGGCCGCAGTCCTCAGGTGAGTGGAATGAAGAAGAAGAAGTTCGGGGGCTTTATCGCCCTGCTGGTGGCAATGGCCATGATCCTCTCCTACAGCATCGCGCCCATCCGCGACGGGGTAGGGGAGGCCCTTGATGTCGTCCTAGGGCCGCTTGCAGGGATGATGCCATTCTACATCCTGATCATCATCCTCTCCGCGGCCACCGGGCTTTATTCATCGATCATCCAGAAGTATACGATAGACTACGAGAGGATGACCGAAGTGCAGGAGAGGATGAAAGTCTTCCAGAGAGAGTTCCGCGAGGCACAGCTCTCCGGGGATGAGAAGAAGATCAAGAAGATGGACGCAAAGAGGGACAAGGTGATGAAGGAGCAGATGGAACTCTCGCAGCAGCAGTTCACTCCAATGGCTTATATCTTGATCATCACCGTCCCGATCTTCTTCTGGCTCCTCTTCAGGCTGGGGGTTGCCCCTGATGCGACCGTGGTTATGCCATTCTTTGGATCCCATACCCTCACCGACGCAGTGCTCGGGCCCGTCCCGGCATGGATCCTCTGGTACATGATCTGCTCTCTCTCTATCAGCCAGGTGGTCAGGAAGTCACTGAACATCGGGGGCATCTGATGCGTATCACGGTGAGCGGGCTTCCAGGGAGCGGGACCACCTCGCTCGCCCGCCACCTTGCAGCGACCAGGAACTATACCCTCATCTCAGCCGGAGAGGTGTTCCGGCAGATGGCAGCCGAGAAAGGCCTCGATATCGCGGAGTTCGGAAGGCGTGCAGAGCAGGACCCCTCGATCGACCGGGAGATCGACGCCCGGCAGCGCGAGATTGCCGAGTCCCGGGACGAGATCATCGCCGAGGGGCGTCTCTCGGGATGGTGTGTGCGCAATGCAGACCTGAAGATCTGGCTCCAGGCTTCCATGGAGTGCAGGGTTGCACGGATATTCTCCCGCGATACACTCGAGGACATCGATACCGCCCTCCTCCTCACCCGGGAACGGGAGGCATCGGAAGCCCATCGTTACCGGGAATACTACTCGATCAACATCAATGACCTCTCCCCTTACCACCTGATCCTCAACTCCGAGAAGTTCGGGGTCGAAGACCTTTCCGCCGTCGTGGAGGCGGCGATTGAAAGGGTTGAGCGGGGCCATCCTCTTCACTGACCAGGGCGGATACTGCTGTTCTTTTCAATCTTTTCCTCGTCCCATCATGCGAAGCCAGGCTTTTGCGCATCTCCCCATCAGGCCACGGCATGCCCAATGGGAGCCCATTATCGTCTCGAACAGTAATATTGTTGTTCCAGGAGGATACGAAAAAAGCGTGATGTATACGCCTGGAGGTGGCTGCCCACGATGAGGCTCTCGGTGCTGACAGACAACTCAAGCATGACGGACCGGTATTACCTTGCAGAGCCAGGGTTCTCGGTACTGGTTGAGGAAGGGGTCTGCAAGGTGCTCTTTGACATGGGATACTCCGATGTCTTTGTGCGGAACGCGATGAAGATGGGCCACTCCCTCCTTGACCTCGAGTATGTCGTCCTCTCTCACGGGCACCTTGACCACACCTGGGGCCTGGTGCACCTCGTGATGACATTGACGGAGGCCCAGATTGAGAAGAGAGAGTACAAAAGGCCTGTCCTGGTTGCCCATCCAGAGGTCTTCCTGACAAGGCAGTCGGGAAAGGTTCCCGAGTCGGGCACGCTCCTCTCAAAAGAGAAGTGCGCGGAGCATTTTAGCCTCCAACTCTCCCGCGAACCATTCTGGATCTTGGATGACCTTGTGTTTCTTGGGGAGATACCGCGCAGGTTTGAGTTCGAACCGCCCGAACCCGGCAGGAAAAGGAGACGCAACGGCGACATTGAACCTGATATGATGTCGGACGACAGTGCCCTCGTGTGGAGGGGAAGAGACGGCCTCGTCGTGATCACCGGGTGCTCTCATGCAGGCATCTGCAACATCGTGGCATATGCCCGGGAAGTCTGCGGTGAGGAGCGCGTGCAGGACATCATCGGCGGCCTCCACCTGATGAAGGCGCCGGAGAGCCGCCTCGATGCCACGGCTGTAACCCTGAAAAGCATGGGTGTTGCGCGGATGCATCCCTGCCACTGCACTGGTTTTCGGGCAGTCCATCGCCTTTCCAGGGAGTTGATCGTTGAAGAGACGGGATCGGGGCTGGTGTGCGAGTACACCTGACCATATATTTTCGGTCTAAAGAGAACAATTATCTCTTATTCTCCGGAAATGTGGGATAGTATGGGGACCTCTGGGGATGACATCGATATCTTCGCAGTCAGCGAATGGGATGCCCGGGCGCTCCTCGAGCTCTACCGGGCGGGAGGATGGTGGAAGGAGGAGTGGGACCCATCCCACATCCCGGTCCTGGTCAAATCCACCTTCTCATTCGTGGTAGCCGTGCACCGGCAGAGCGGGCGGACGGTCGGGATGGGGAGGGCAATATCAGATGGTGTATCAGACGCATATATACAGGACCTCGTCGTCCTCCCCGAATTCAGGAATCGTGGAGTCGGAAAGGCGCTCCTTCTGAGGCTGGTTGAGATCTGCAGGGCCAGGGGGCTCTCCTGGATTGCGCTCGTAGCCGAGCCGGGAACGTCCGACTTTTACCAGGAGTCGGGGTTCGTAGTCATGGAAGGCCATGTTCCCATGCGTTACCAGGGAGGGGAGAGCAGGTGATAAAACTCTCCCAGTTTCGTCCCGTCACCTTCCAGGAGCAGGCGCTCTTCAGGGACCATTACAGCCGTTTTCCCCAGGTGCACAGTGACAACCTCTTCTCCAACATGCTCTGCTGGAACCATTACGCCAATTATGCATGTCTGCAGGTGCAGGGAACGATCGTGCTCTGCAGTACCATCCAGGGAAAGACGAGGTTTCGCCCCCCCATCGGCCCACAGGACCCGGATATCCTCGAGGATGTGATCCGCCTTGCCGTTGAGGAAGGGGATGAGGTGCCACTGGTACTGATCGACACGACCACGAGAGAGTGGATGGAGTACCTGTATCCCGGCCTTGTACTTCACAAGGACCGCGATCACTTCGAATACGTGTATCGGGCAGAGGATCTCGCCCGCCTTCCAGGGGGGGAATACCTGACGATCCGCCGACAGCTCAACCGGTTCAGGAAGCAGTGCAGACCGCAACTTGAGGAGATTGGCACCCGGAACCTCCCTGAAGTGGAAAGTTTCCTCCACGAGTGGTGCGAGTGGAAGCAATGCAACGAGCACCCGTTCCTCTCTGCCGAGAAGGATGCCGTGATGTATGCGATATCGCATTTTCGCGAACTCGGTCTTTGCGGGCTCCTCATCAGGGTCAGTGGTAAAGTGGGAGCGATCGCGGTCTTTGAGGAACTGAACCGTGAGACGGCGGTGGTCCACTTCGAAAAAGGCCTTCCCGAATGTGAGGGGATCTACAAGGCCATCAACGCGGAGACCGCGGCGTTCCTCGAAGAGCGGTATACCTTCATCAACCGGGAGAGCGATATGGGTGTCCCTGGCCTCAGGGAAGCAAAGATGCGGTATCACCCTCATCACATGGTTGAGGTCTCCTATGCCCTTCGTGATGACCTCGCGAGGCTGGTGTGAACCTTCTGTAACGCGCGCTCTTCTCCCTGCGCGGCGCAATCAGGTTTCTTTTTTAAAATAAAGAACATAATATTATTTTTTATAATATACCAGGAAAAAATATGGCCATTAAGACCTTATTTTTTCCTCAAAAATAGAACGTGCGCGTTCAGAATTGAAGCAATTCTGTGCCATTTTTCAATAATGACTGATTTTGTCATATTTAACCGAAAAAGGCTCAATATTTGCCTAGATTATTGGAAAAGGAGAGCGTATCGCGTGTGGAATAAGGCAAAGCTTTAAAATGGGGAGATTTAACCTCTAAGATAGTAGTTCCATGGGAACTATGGTGGGAGAATTCAAATGCTTGAGATGAAGCGTGAAGCAGTTGTCCGGAATATGAAGGACAACGACGTGATAAAGAAGTTCCAGACAGACAAGGCGTGGGGTTTGTGCACGATGGTGGACCTGAAGCACTGCAACCCGGAGACCATCAGGGACCCGGAGAAGATCCAGGAATTCATCATCCAGCTCTGCGATCTCATCGATATGAAGAGATTCGGCGACCCCACTATAGTCCACTTCGGCCCCTGTGCCAAGGTAGCAGGCTACTCCATGACCCAGCTGATCGAGACCTCGCTCATATCCGGACACTTTGCCAATGAGACCAATTCGGCATACCTGGATATCTTCAGCTGCAAGGAGTATGGCCCTGAAAAGACCGCAAAATTCTGCAAGGAGTTCTTCGGCGCACAGTCGATGAACTTCACTGTGGCATTCAGGTACTAAAAGACTGGCAGATAGTTCCCGGAACACTCCCCTGCCATTGCGCAGGGGAGAATGCGGAATCCTTTTTTTGAAATCCTTACGTGATACTGCCCGGGCCGATCCGGGCGGGGATGCACGGGGGCAGTCTATCTTTCCGGCCGCACCACGGATCAGGGAAGTTTTGAACCCCTCGTCGACCGGGTGGTTTCAGGCGTGCGTCATCCTATAGGAGTCCGATGATTCCATCGGCGATGATCTTCACTGCGATGGCCGCAACCAGCATCCCGAGGACTTTTGCCATGATATCGATTACAGTTTCGCCAACGATCCGCTGGAGGTGGGATGAAAACCGGAGGATGACCCACGTTGCCACGAGTGAGAGCGTGATCGCTATAGCCGGCACAAGGATCCCGTATTCTTCTGAGAGGAGAATGACGGTGGTGATGGCACCAGGCCCACAGAGGAGGGGGGTTCCGATCACCACTCCTGCGACTGACTGAGAGGGTCCCCTCGATCTCCCGATATCGAGCCCGAGCGCCATCTGCATCCCCAGGATAAAGAGGAGGATGCCCCCTGCGACCTGGAAGCTTGGCATGGTGATTCCCAGGATATTGAAGATGAAGAAGTTGAAGAAGAGGAATATGTAGAGGAGAAAGCCGGCCACCGCGACGGCAATGAGTGCCTGCTTGTTGATCTCAGACGAAGACTGCCCCTTGGTCATCGAGGTGAAGATCGGCACGCTCAGTATCGGGTCCAGGATGACAAAGAGCGCCGAGAAGGCATATATCACAGACGAGAGCATGTCCGCCATACAAACGCTGGATCAATATTCTTCTCCCGAACAATTAATAGCGTGGATGGAATGACAAGGAATAACGAACCTAGAATGACCTCAAGAGAAAGAATCAGATGCTCCCCTGGTATGGTCCTGATCGATAGGGGGGTTGATGCCAGATTCTGGGGGTGTCCGGCAAAATGAAAAAACCAGGTGACATAGCCAGAGAGAGCAATATCATATCCACTTCCTGGTTTAAAAATTTTCATGTTTATCGGTGAAAGGAGGGGGAAAACCGGGCGGGCCGCGGCGTTTTCCACGAGTTATCAGGTCCTCTCCCGCATTTCCCCCTGGGGTGCCGCGATTAGGGTGTTTAACGGCGGTCCACCAGTCGTTTTGGCCTCCCTTTCACGCGGGAGAGTTCAAGACCACCCGGCGGGGTGAACTGGAAGAGGACGTGGAAATCTTCCGTAATGGCCGGTGCAAGGCCTGGTTTCGCGCGGAGGAATGAGGCAATGAACCGTTCGCCGATCTCCTCTCCGGGCAGGTGCGCGGGGTCAAAGGCCTCCATGCTCACACGGAGGACGACTCCGCCATTCTCGCCGCGGTACACAAATGCCTCGTATTCACCGGTCAGGTATTCCATGTTCCCTGGCTGGAAGACCCCTCGCTCGATATCCACCCGGTTCACCGGCGTCCCCATGATCCACAGGGTCTCAGCCTCGCGCTGGGGGGTGTAAATCTTCATGTGTGTCCTGCCGCATGCACACGGCTTGCGGGTCATCACGACAGTCGTGTCCTCTGTGTCGTAATTTATAAGGAGCGTACCGCAACGGCCGCCGGGAGGTATGAGAGTCGTGAGCACCGCCCGCCCGCATTCTCCGTCAGTGACAAACCCGCCCATCGAGGGATCATATACATCGACATGGACGAGGTCTTCAGGCACGTGGAGCCCGGAGCGCTCGCGACATTCACCGCACATGGTCCCTTCAGTGCTGCCGTATGTGTTGAAGACCTCGCGGTCCCATACCTCTGCAAGGTACATCCGTGACTCGTCGGCAAAACTCTCGCCGCCGACGATGAGCCGTTCAAGTGAGGTCTCTCTGGGGTCAAGGCCTTCGCCTTCGAGCTGCCGTGCGAGTCTCAACAGCTTAAAGACGCTCCCGACGATCCCCGTGGGATGGTAACTCTCGAGGATCCTCCGAGGGAAGGTGCACTTGCCGATCGGGATGATGGTCATCCCGATTCCTCGCGCCGCAAGCGTCATGGTGTTGGCCCCGACGTTCATCCCGTAGGAAGCGCAGATCACCACCCTGTCACCCTTTCCAAAGCCCTGGGATACAAATATCCGTGCATACTTTGCAGCATAGCGTTCCCAGTCCTCCCAGGTCAGGAAGAAACTCTTTGGAGTGCCGGAGGTCCCGCTTGTCTCGTGCACGGTAAAAATCTCCTCCCAGGGCACGCTCCTGAAGAGAAACTCGCTCTTTTGGGGCGGCTGGTTCTCGCGGATGGTCCTCCCTGATATGATCGGGAGTGACTTCAGGTCGTCATGGGACCTGATATCCTCCGGGCGGATGCGATGCTCGCGGAACCAGTTCCGGTAGAACGGTGAATGGTCGCGTGCATACCTCACAGTATATTGTATCCTCTCATCCACCAGGGCATCGAGATCATCACGCGGGAGTGTCTCCATCTGGCGGTCAAAGAATGCACTGGTTGACATCATGGGAGTATCAGTACCGGTGATGAATAAATCTCCCTCCAGGGCTTTTCTATGCTGTGGCAAAGACCCCAAAATACCCCGGGAATAACTCCCGCTCCCCCACACTTGCTTCATGGATTGCGAAGAAAAGGGTGTGGAAGATTCCGGTAAAAATAGTATTAAATTCTCCAGGGGCATGACATTGCACTATAAAGAAGATGAGTGATCATGACTGGAACGAAACGCTATAAATGCAAGGTCTGCGGCTATATTTACTCCCCGCTGCGTGGAGAGCCGCACAACGGTATTCCCGCAGGGACCGCCTTTGAGGACCTTCCGGACAGCTACATCTGCCCCATCTGCGGCATGGAGGGGAAGGGGAAGATCGGAAAGTGGGGATTCGAGGAGTGGGTCCCTACCAAGTGGCTCTGCTCGGTCTGCGGATACGTCTATGACCAGAAGCGCGGAGAACCTCACCGCGGTATCAAACCCGGGACGGCATTTGAGGATCTCCCTGAAGATTATACCTGCCCGGTCTGCAACCTCGACCCAAAGATCTCCAAACAATTCGGAAAGGTCTTCAAGCAGGGGTTCGACCCTCTGGACATCCCCTGAACCCTCACTTTTTTTCTCCTCTCGTCAGTCTGACGAGGGAGATGCGTTCGATTCCGCGGGTCCATTTCAGCACCCCGCTCCTGTTCCCTCTTCCATCCTCCAAAAAATAAAGTCGTGCTGAGAGAGCGATGCGTCCCGCACGCAATATGTGGGATGCGACCAGCAGCCATCTGATGAATCTGGGCCCCCCATTTCCAATACCAGAACCGGTTACACAACGGGGGAAGCGTTCCCAGCCGGAGGGTGGGGTACCGGATAACCCCCTCTTTGGTATTGCATCATATGGTATATACTGAAAAATCCTCCCGTTGGAATGGCAGAACACCGTTACATGCGACACGAAGGGGCGAACCCAGGGGTGATGTACAGATTAATACGTCACCGCTGCAACACTCTTACCAGACCAACTCTGCAAGGGTGAATTTTTCAGAATGTATGAGCGAATCCTCATCCCCACCGACTTCTCGTGGTATGCCCAGAGGACGATCCGGTACGCAACGGAGATACCTGGGGCTACGGAGGTCGTTCTCCTGCATATCACTGAAGAGGCTTCGGAGTGCATGACTTGGCACTCATCCGCAGAGGCGAGGAATTCACCGAGCACGCCCGCCAATGCGCTTGCATACGCAGGCGAAGCGCTCGAGAAGGCGGGGTTTTCGGTTACCTACGAGGTTGCCCCCCCGAAGAGTGCTGGCATCCATTCCGCGATCCTGGAGTCAGCGGAGAGGAACGGGGCAGATCTTCTCCTGATCGGGGGAAAGGGCAGGGGTTTTTTGAGGGACGTTCTCATGGGCCATGTCTCGAAAAGAGTCGTGGAGGAAGCCAGGATGCATGTCCTTGTCACCCATTTTCCAGAGGAACACGGTCCGGGGAGTGAGGCTGCCGGGGTTCCGGCTTCCAGGGAGAAGCCGCTCTTCTCCCGCATACTTGTTCCGGTGGATTTTTCCCGTACCACTTTCGAGACCATAGAGTTCCTGGGCGAGCTGGATGAATACGAAGAGATCATCCTCATGCATATCATTGGCTCGGTCAACGACCGTAATGACCTGCAGAAGAAACTCCAGCACGCCATTGAGGCGCTCTCCTTCCTCCAGCGCGACCTTGCGCCCCGGAGAGGAATGGTCAGCCCTCTTATCAGGTTCGGAGACCCCGCCGGAGAGATCTGCAGGATGGCCGAAGAGGAGCAGGCAACCCTGATCCTCATCTCCAGGTTTGGGGCATCAGATTACCTGAAGCAGGGACCCATCGGCAGTATTGCCGCGGAGGTCGCAAAGCGCGCCCGCATCCCAGTTCTCATCCGCTTCCCCGGATCATCCCGTGATGTCCAGGTCAGGGAGATAGGTACTGCCGAATTTCCCCGTGCAGAAGAGACGTGGTCTCATTACCGCCAGCAGTGCGCAGATCCCTCTGTGGATCGCATATTCGGCGTGTTTGTGGATGGAGACCTTGTATCACTCGCCCGCTGCAGGAGGTATCCCGATGGTCTGGAGATCGACGGGGTGTTCACTCAGGAAGGGTTCCGCCGCAGGGGGTACGCCAGGAGCGTGGTCTCTCTCCTGGTACACGAGTGCGGTGCAGAGCCCCTGCACACCTTATCCACCGGGGAGATGATCGAGTTCTTCAGGTCTTTTGGGTTTACTGAGATCCCTGAGAAGGAGATGCCCGCTTCCATCCGGGAACGCTATGGGTTTGCGCTGGGAGACCTGGCAGGGGCAGACCTCTACCCCATGAAGAGGAGCAGCAGGGAGGCATGAGAACCCCTCAGCATGGGATGAAACGAACACGAGAGGCCCACGAGGGGCCCCCTGGCGGGGACGAGGAGGGAGGATGAGGATACTGGTATGCGGGAGGCGTTCCGGAAAGGAACGTGCGTCTCGCCACGGGAACCTGCAGGGACTGAACGGGAAAACCTCCCCCCTCATGGGTCCAGGGCCTATTCGTGCCTGTCGCCCCCTGCGCGGTGGACTACTCCCCCCTGTGCGGTTCTTTTTCCATCTCGACAAGCAGTGAGAACATCGCCGCTTCCAGCGGGTCCTCGATCGCGGAAAGGCGGTCGGTAGCATGGGCCCGGATCATCTCCGCCAGCCGCTCGGCATGGGGCTGGTCGGCTGCCGGCAGTGCCCGGCGGGCACGGAGCCAGCGGTCAGCGGTCTCGTGGAGGTCCAGGCGCCCTTTACGGGGCATTCCCGGTGCGGATGGTTCATTCATCCCTTGTCTCATGACGGGTATCTGGATCACCGGCAGGTATGAATGGAGTGGCAGGGGGAGTGAAAGTGAGAGGACCCGATGCATATCAGGCACGCCATGCGAGGAAGGGGCGACCAGGCGGGCGGTATTGCATCCTATTTCTGCAATGGTGGCGAACATTGCACATACCGTGATTGGAAAGGGTGAGACGGGATGGGAGAGACCATAAAGCCGGGAATCATCATCTGCGACCGCAGCCGGACCTCTGCGGGAGGGGAAATACCACCGTGCGTTACGAAACCGGGAGGGTGCGTTCGAGCGGTACAAGGGCAGGGATGTTGAACTGGTCTGGTTTGCTACCTGCAACGGGTATCCAGGTGGGTAAGTCGAATATATGCCGCGAAGGAATTGAAGAAGAACGGGGCGGAGTGTGTCCACCTCAGGACCGGAATGGTGGCCGGATACCCCCCCATGTCCCCTGTATTGGATACTTCTCGCGGTTTGTCTGTGAGAAATACCGCAGGGACGTGGTCGCCGGCGCCCACCCGATCCCGCAGAACTACTATACCAGCCATGCACCACCCATGCGGACCCTGGCACCTGGGATTCCACAGCGTGGAAAGATCTGCTCGCCCTTACGTTCACCGAAGAGAGACGCAAGTCTCACATGATTAAATTTCGGGATCTGTCGGACGCTGCTGGATCTATACGGTCCCCGTGTGCAGGAAAGGCAACCCTTACCACCCATGGGGATAAAGCTCTTCTCTCATGAAGAATGCCTTCCACGTGATGATCGTCCCCACTCTCGGCTGCCCTGCCAGGTGCAGGTACTGCTGGAGTTCCGACCCTGGATCACCACGGATGGGCATGGGGACCCTCAGAGAGGTGGTGGAGTGGCTGAAAGGCATCGAGAAGGAGCGGGTGACATTCACTTTCCACGGCGGCGAGCCGCTCCTGGCAGGCGCCGGGTTCTACCGCGAGGCGCTGCCCCTCATCTCGCGCGAGCTTGCGCACCTGGACCCCGAGTTTGCCATGCAGTCCAATCTCTGGCTGATGACTCCTGAGATCGCGGATGTCCTGGCAGAATACCACGTTCCCATAGGGACCAGCATCGACGGCCCGGAGGAGCTCAACGATATCCAGAGGGGGGAAGGCTACTTCCAGAAGACGATGAGGGGGTATGCGATCGCACGGGAGCACGGGCTGAGAGTGAGTTTCATCTGCACCTTCACATCGCGGTCCTTTCACGAGCGGGAGAAGATCGTCCGTTTCTTCAAGGAGAATGGCTTTACCCTCAAGCTGCACCCGGCCCTCCCGTCGCTTCGAAACGATAACCCCGAGCCCTGGACACTCTACCCCGCTGATTACGGGGAGCTGCTCGTCTATCTCCTTGATGCATCCCTTGAGCACCTGGGGAGAATGGAGATCATGAATATCAACGACCTGTGCAAGTGTGTATTCTTCCGGCATGGAACGGTCTGCACCTTTGTCGACTGCATGGGGAGCACTTTTGCGGTCGGTCCTGACGGCGGCATCTACCCCTGTTACCGGTTCGTGGGGATGCCGGAGTACGTGATGGGAAACGTGGCCGACCGTCCGACACTCGATGCGCTTGCGGACTCACATGTGGGGCGGCTCATGAGGGATTTCCGGGCATTCGTCGACCAGGCCTGTGCCGGGTGCACCCATATCCGGTATTGCCGTGGTGGGTGCCCCTACAACGCCATGGTCCCTCATGGCGGAGAGATAAAGGGGGTGGACCCCTACTGCACCGCGTACAGGCGCATATTCGACGAGATCATCGCCCGCCTTGACCGCGAGATGGCGGACTCCCTGCCGTTCGAGATGGACCTTTTCCCGCCGACTCGGAAGAAGGAGAGGAAGCCCGGCATCATGGCGCTGATGCGGCACCAGGCGATGCAGACGCGGTAACGCGTCT
>ENA-UOWE01000910-UOWE01000910.1-activated-sludge-metagenome-genome-assembly--contig:-NODE-910-length-39520-cov-31.983454_pt1 | contig 39520 bp, 34 predicted proteins | sample MGYA00249841_ERZ761562 | MGnify/ENA primary metagenome ERZ761562 (study PRJEB28883, sample SAMN05720200) | activated sludge metagenome | isolation source: Anaerobic digester | place: Japan...
TTTCAGGCGAAAAGCCGACTATAAAAATTTTATATGAATATAATATTTTCTGCCCAATCTCATGATCTATGATGCCCAGCAACTGATATTTAGACTAGCCCATTTCCTGCCAAAAGAGATAAAAACTATAGCTGCATTCTGTGAGAGGGCCATCCTATGAATTTCAAGACCATCTCGACCGTTCTGCTGTTGTTTGCATTAATGACCACATCAGGATTAGCAGCCGTGGTCATAAATGAGGTCGAGCTCGATCCCTATGGCGAGAATGCTCTTCAGTGGATTGAGCTATACAATACCGGCAACGATGAGGTAGAGATAGGTTCCTGGTCCATAGTTCCCTTGAGCAATAGGTCCGCTGAGCTGTTCATAGAGATCACCAGCATCCCGGCGAGGGGATTCTATGTCTTGAATTTAGAGGAGAACTTGATGGATCTGAGCGAGGAGACCCTTATACTCAAAGATGAAAATGGGAATGTGCTCGATCGCACTCCCGTTTTATATGATTCCTCCGATAGCGAGTGCTCTTGGGGCCGATCCCCGGATGGCTCTAATACATGGATTATCCAGATCTCCTCGGAAGGGGGACCATCAACCGGTGAGCCATGCGGAGAAGAGAAAAGCCATAAGATGAATTTCGATATGGACCATAGGATTGAGGGCTCCGGCTTTGTGAAGATCCGCAATATAATGCACAACAGGGCCGAGGAATATGTCCAGACTCGGGAATCCGGCTCCGGCTCCTACAGGTCGGAAGATATTTCTCAATTTAATGCCGATCTGTATCAAAACAGCAGCGCTTTTGCCATAGATATGAAGAGCAGCCTCTCTGCCAGACATTCCAATACCTCCTTTCAAGTAACTCCGCGGCGATCGATTAATTACAGCTCAAAATGGTCCGAATCGTCTTCTGCTCAGGGCGATAAGGACTCTCCCGCCTTATCCGAGTCGCACTCGGATGCCGATCGTCTCGATTCCGAAGTCTCCATTCGATATGAGAATTATGAACTGGGAGCTAACCTCTCCTCAGATTTTGATGGAATCAGCCGCATAGACTCGGACCTGGCTAATTTCAAGGCCTCCGAGGAGTATGCAGGCAGCTTCACCATATTAAATCGATATCATGAGAACATATCCAATGAGGTCCGATTGTCCGTGTCAGGAGAGGGATTTGTAAGCACGGATAAAAATGTTAGCGGCAGAGCATATTCCAACGAAAGAGGTACTGGAAATTACCGGCTAGATGAAGTTATCCAGGCCAGCGATATATCGAGCCTCAACATCAGCCGCATGTCTATTCCGGGCAAAAGCGCGGTCTATCTTGCCAAGGACGTCAGTCTTCTCCATTCGCCTGCAAACCATTCCTATGCTCGCGTTGCTCCTGAGCCCATGTCCATTTCCTGGAGAGAGGGAACCGGAGCCAACCTCAAGGATAAAGCCTTCATGACCTCAGATTTCTCTGATGTCAATGATCTTGAATCCGAGACAATCATCTTCTCCTTGGAGGAGATGAAAACATCGGCCAAATTCTCGGGAAGGGCGAGGCTAAAGGCCGGCTTTGTTAATTCTTCCGATCCCGACCAGGGATTTGTCTTTACGGAAGATGATCATGCCGGAAATTTCAGCATCAGCAGAGGCTACCGGGTTTATCCCAAATACAGCTCTCCGCATATGTCCATAAGAAGCCAGGGCCAGATAGACCCGCAAGACTGCAGCAGGCTCAGATACACCATAACTCTGACCAATGATGGCAACCGGCCATTATGGCCCATCTTCGTCAAAACCTCATTTCCGTCTGGAACCAGCTTCCTTGAGGCTTCCATTGATCCATTTGAGCTGACGGCCAGATATGCCAATTGGTCCGTGTCGTATCTCAGCGTTGGAGAGTCCTTCAATATCAACCTCGATCTCAAGATCGGGACGATAAAAGAGGATTATTCCAGCAGCACCAAGGCTATCACCATCTACGAGGTCAAACGAGGTAATGCGAGTTCCGATAGAAGGCTCACCGCCAGCAATTCCTCGCGGCTTCATGTAAACTGGAGCGATTGTCCGCAGATCATGTCTGCCACATATTCAGCTGTCGCGGACTCAGAGAATCCCAGGATAATCAACTATCGGGTGATGGTTGAAAACCTCGCCGAAGAGGATATGATCGCAAATATAACCGTGAACCTCCCGGCTGGCATGAGATTCGTTAGTTCGGCTTTGCCCTACCAGCAGATAAATGAGGATAGCTTCATCTGGACCCTGGATAGATTAAAAGCAGGAAAGAGAAGGTCCATCAGTTTCACCGCTAAAGCGGAAGAGGATGGATTTTATGTGAGCAATGCCAGCGTCATTGCAGTATCCCGTGAGGAGGGCAGGGAGATGGCATCCTCCCAGGTCATTGCTGCGGCGATGGTAGGCAAGGTGGTCTACACCCTGACCCCTACGGCCTGGCAGGACTGGTGTCCCTGCGACGAAAATCTGCTCGGCAAATTATCCTGGAACGAGACCTCGCTAAAGAGCGGGCAGGATCTGGGATGTGTTTGCTGATAGACTGTCCGCCTTCCGGCATCTTATTGCCGGATCAAACTTTATTAATCTGGACAGTCCAGCGGATACATGGTTATAGAGAAATTTTATATTGATCAAGTCTTAATGTCTATCTCAATCGCAAAAGCTATAAACTTAAAAAAATATCTAACCATGTATGATGGGCTTTGTGGCATCAAACCTGAGCAAGTATGATCTGCTCCGCCAGAGATTGCTGGCGAAGTATCCCCGCACAATTAATCTGCTGCTGATGCTGGTACTGATCGCTCAGGCGGGCCTCTCTCTCTATCTCTTATCCGATCTGGCGTCATTTGCGTCCGATCCGGATCATATGACTTTTCTGGAGAGCATCGGTGGAGAGAGAGACGCTTTAGCCCAAACCATTCCTGAGGAAAGAGATGAGCCGGCGGGAGGGAATCTGTCTCAAGGAAACTTAAGCAATACATCCGTCGATGCCAACCTCTCCGACTCATCCCAGCTAAATGGCTCGATATCGATCTCCGAGAAAGAAGAGAAGATCTCTTCAGAGGAGATGAACTCGCGGAAAACCAGCAGTTCAGGAACCTCTTCCTCCCGAAGGAGCGGCAGCTCATCCTCCTCAAAGGCTGCATTAATCGTCCCGGATCAGAGTTCTGGGGATGAGAGCGTCAGCTCTGAGGATGCCGGGGATGAAGATGGCAACGCTCAAAGATCGACCGCTTCAACTGCCGTAGAGGAGAATATAACCGGTCAGGGGCTGACGGACGGAAATCTTTCTGATGAAACGCTCGAGAATAACAGCGGCCAAGCCGGAGATCAAATCAATTTAACCGTCCCTGTATCTGATGAGAAAGGCGAAGATGAACAACCAGATAAAAGCGCGGATCTTGGCGAGTCTGAAAATGGAACACTCGATGCCTCCAGACCTCCCGCTGCCAATGACTCTGAATCTAACCAGACGGAGATGAAAGAGGCCTCCGACTACAGTGAGCCAGCCTCTGCAATCGAGCCTGATTTGGCTCTATCTTCACCTCCCGATGCTGGAGAGCAGGTACCCTCTCCTGCCTTGCAGTCTGCTGACGCCCCGCCTGAAGAGATCAGAGAAAAGCAATCAGAGATAAATGACCGTATTGCAGAGAGCAAAGCCCGAGCCTCAAGTGCCAGTGATCGCCTCTCTGAGAGCAATGATCGCCTTGCTGAGAGCCGGGACCGTGTTTCAGATACCAATGACCGGATCTCTCAGAGCAATGATCGGGTTTCCCAGGCCAGTGATCGAATATCCCAGAGCAATGATCGGGTTTCCCAGGCCAATGACCGGATCTCTCAGAGCAATGATCGGGTTTCCCAGGCCAATGACCGGATCTCTCAGAGCAATGATCGGGTTTCCCAGGCTAGTGACCGGATCTCTCAGAGCAATGATCGGGTTTCCCAGGCTAGTGACCGGATCTCTCAGAGCAATGATCGCCTTGCTGAGAGCCGGTCCCGTGTCTCAGAGATAGGAGATCGCGTATCCGAGAGCAAGGACCGCGTTTCAGAGAGCCTTGCTCGTGCTGCTGAGAGGCGATCCCGAATTCCATAGGCCATGAAAAAAGTCCTTCCGCAATTTCCAAGATCATTACTGCTTTGTGACGGTCATGATGCATCCATCATCGGTATGTTCCACCTCCAGATTCAGATTGAGGTCGGAGAATACCTTCTTCCAATGCCCTTCCACACAGGTCTTGCAGTGCTCCTTGGCCATCAGGCTGGCTCCGATGCGGGCAAATGACTTGGCTCCTTCCATCAAGCCGCAGCGAATGCGCTTGATCTCCACCACGCCATCTTCATTCGAGACCTCTATGATGCTGCCAAAGAGGTTCTTGTCGTTGGTAGCCATGGCCAGAGCCACATCTATTGGCTCAGCCAGCCCAAGCTGCTTAAAGGTGGCCGCAACCTGGCGGGCGCCCTGGTCCTGAAACTCGCGCAGCCCCTTCTTTCCCAGCTTCCGGGCTACATAGCCGCTGCTGCCGTAGAAACTGCCCATCCACATGGCCACCACGCGCTGCTGAATCTGCTCCAGAGGAATGTCCGGGATCTCTGTCATCGCTTCTCCCTTTTTCAGCTCTGGCATTATAACACTTCCGTGCTGCTCGCTGCTTGATCCCATATCCCTCTCTGGCCTATAGGAACGGGGCATCATAGAGAGGCATTTCTAGGAGGATGGCATTTGACCATGCAGCTGAGGCATTCAAAGAGATGATATTGAGCCGGGCCGGGAGTCTCAATCTATGGCTGAAGTAGGATTGGACCGCTTCTGGGAGGTGGACCTGCTGCGGGGGATAGCCGTCCTGCTCATGGTCCTCTACCATTTTGCTTTCGATCTGAACTACTTCGGCCTGGTAGGGATCGATGTGAACTCGGGCCATCTTTCCCTGTTAGCTCACCTCATAGTTGCCCTATTCTTGCTCTTGGTGGGCCTCTCTCTCACCCTCAGTTACTCTCGTGCCCTGCGGCTGGGCCGGGAGAGACTCTTTCCAGCCAAGCTGATCAAGCGCAGCGCCTGGATCCTGAGCCTGGCTCTCTGCATTACCCTGGGGACATATCTGCTCATAGGCCGGGGCTACATTGTATTCGGAGCTCTTCATCTGATCGGTCTGTCCCTGCTGCTGGCCTACCCCTTTCTCCGCCAGAGATGGATGAATTTTTTATTCGGATTGATATTTATAATTCCGGGACTTTATCTGCCGCAAATAAGCGTTGAGCATTACTGGCTGCTCTGGCTGGGGCTTGCCCCGGCGCAATTCTATTCTCTGGACTATGTTCCATTGCTCCCCTGGTTCGGAGTGGTGCTCTATGGAGTGGGCCTGGGAGGTCTGCTGTATCCCGGCTATAGGAGGAGGCTAGGTATGCTGGATCAGCGGCCCAGCCCAGTGAGCATATGGATCAGAGCCCTCTGCTATCTGGGGAGAAATTCTCTGACGATATATCTGCTCCACCAGCCGCTGATAATTGCACTTCTGGCTCTATGCGGCGTGCCAATAAGATGATGCTGAAGTCTTATCTATAAAATAATTAAGATTTTATGATAATTCGCGAGGAAGGAGGAGAGATAGGATCTCAGATCCTTGCCTTCTCCCGCCTCTCCACCCCTGCGCTCCAGCTCAACCGCGCCGCAGGTTCATCTTTTTCAGGAAGATATCTCTCCCAAGCCCTCCAGAAAGGTTCTCTGATGCTCATCCTTTCTTCTATTCCCTCCTCCGTCAGAGCCTGATCCCAGGGCTTGAGGCACAGCCCGGCAGCCCCCTTCCTGGTCTGGACTCTGACCGAGGGCAGATATCTCTCCCATGTTGTCCAGTATCTGGCTTTCATCTTCAGTTCACCTGATAGATGTCCCGCCTGCCGCTTACTTATCTATATTTGAGAATTGTTCATAGTCATTCATATCATACTGCATATGAAAAAGCCTTAAAATATCATAAACAATTTTTTGGGATTATAGCTCAAGGAAAAGCAGCACCGTAGATGGTATATGCCCATGGGAAGGCCGACAATAGAGCCTGGACAGGTCTAATAGCAAGACAACGATAATAAATGATGGCAGCAAAACCCTCCTCGATGATCCAATGCGGTGATCAGTTCATCGCTGGCCGCTCCGGAGGAGTGGTGGGAGCAGTGGTGCCCTGGAGGGGCGGATATGCAGGAGTGGCTCCGGCACACATCTTTCAGGCGGCGGGAACGATGAATTTGAGACTCGGTGGCCTCTCCTGCCGGGTGGCCTACATCCCTGATGATGCAGATCTGGCCTTCTTCTCCATAGCGGGAGCCTGCCGGGAGAGCCCCTTGGCCAGGCCTTGCCTTGGCCCGGCAGAGATTGCCAATTCCAGGCACAAGCTGAGTTGCCGGATCTGCGACACCTCCTGGTCCGTGGCCTATGTGGTGCTGCCGCCGGGAGATCTTCCCGGACCGGGCGAGAGCGGCAGCCCATTGATCCAGGAAGGCAGGGTGGTGGGAATGCTCCTCTCTCTCAATATGCACACCTGTAAGGGCACGGCCATATCGGCGGAGATGATAGCTGGGAAGATAAAGGACAGATAAAGATCAGCCGGAAAGAAAAATAACGGACTCGCTGGGACTCGAACCCAGGTCAGCGGGTATCTTCGACCATAAGCCACCGAAGCCCGCTAGGATGTCCTCTACCCTACGAGCCCATCAACCATCCTTGAATTCTTTTAGGCTATTAACCTTTCCCGCTGCGGGGAGTAACGGCAGAGTGAGATCCCCATGCAGATAAGAAAGGAATATAGAGAGCTATCGATTCTCTTTTATCATGGCCCGGATGATCTCTCCAGCCGGCTCAAGCTCCATCCGGCTGGAGGCGGCATCTCCCTGTAGAGCGGACTGCTTGGAGCGGTATATGTCCGCAGAGATCTCATCTATTTGGGAAGAAAAATTTCCGTCTATCCTCACCACCAGAGGCTTATATTTGGAGTATTTGGCCGCAAATGCAGCAAATTTTCTCTCCAGACTATCTATATCTGCAGGAGAATTGGCATCATCTCCTATGAGAGACTGGCGGGCAATGTTATAGGTCTCATTTACCTCTCCCAGATCCTGCAGCAGAATGTCTTTGGTGTACAAGTGGCTGGCAAAGCTGCCCATTACAGCCAAGAGAATTGCTGCCAGAACAAGAGCCCTCTTAAGCCGATCGTTCTTGCGCTTGATCATCTCGCAGCTGTTCCATCCCAGCAGCTCATACAGGCCGCAGCTTCCTGTGATCGCCGGTATCAGTATCACTGCCGCGGCCAGGATGAGCGGCAATTGCAACTCTTCTCCGGCCCAAAACAGGGCGGCAATAAGACATACCTCTGCCACTATCAGTCTGATCATCCGGTCGAGAGAGCCAAGGTTCTTCATGAGGCCATAGGTTGCCTGAAAAAGGATAGCTTTTGCGGTTGCCCGAAAGAAGATCTTCCTGCATCATTGAGACACTGAAATGAGGCCTTTTTATATAGGATAAAAACAGGAATTGATGCGATACACTTCAGCAAGGTCTTCTTTCATGGCTTGGCTTCCCGAACTCTCTCTGGAGGGTCTTAAGCACTTAAATGAGGTATACGACATCAGTGTGCCGCTCGGTCGTGCACCGGCTTTCCCCGGCGACAGGTCCTATCACCAGGAGTGGCTGGCTGGACCGGATAGCGACGCAGGATACAGCCTCTCCGCTCTATCCATGAGCTCTCATGCCGCAACCCATCTCGATTTTCCCAGCCACCTTTCTTCTGCCGGCCTGAGCCAGGAGAGCTGCCACATAGGCCGGTTCATAATTCCGGCTGAGGTGATCTCGATTTCCGGAGCCGGCCCGATAATCTCTTCCTGCCTCCATAGCTTTCAGGCCGCAAAAGGCCAGGCGCTGCTGTTCAAGACCGAGAACAGTCAGAGAGGGTTGATGCATGATCCCTCTTTTTGCCGGGACTATGTCTTTCTATCATCAGATGCAGCCGAGCTGTGCGTCTCTTATGGACTGGGCCTGGTTGGTATCGATTATCTCTCCGTAGATCGCTTCGAGGATGAATCTCTTCCCGTCCATCATATCCTTCTGGAGAGAGATGTTCTAATTCTGGAAGGGCTGGACCTCTGCTCTGTTCCCCAGGGCAGATATCTCCTCATCTGCCTGCCGCTCTCCATCGAGAATGCAGAAGCAAGCCCGGTACGGGCCGTTCTGGTGAGATGAAGGATGACCTATCCCGACCAGCTGTACCGATCTGCTCTAAATGCCCTGTCCAAGGCCATCTGCCTCTGCAACAAAGAGGGCCGGATCTTATTCATGAACTCTGCCGCCAGAGGCCTTACCGGCTGGAAAGGGGAAGATGAACTTGTGGATTTAAGCGCAGCTCCTGGGAGAATAGAGATTGAGGGGCGATCCTTTCTCTGCACCATACACCAGATCCAGGACGGCAGTGATTCTGTCTTTGTGGCAGAATTGAAGAGCTCATACGAGGAGAGGTCCGAGAACGAGCGAGGAAGATGGGATCGATTTCTTGCCGGTGCAGCCCTGGCCACCAACCAGCTCCTGATCACTGAGAAGATAGACCCGGCTCTTGCCCAGTCCCTGGAATTTTTGGGCTGCTCATCCAATGTGGACCGGGTTTATATCTTTCAGAATTATGATTCGGAAAGCGGGGAGCATCGCTGCAAGCTCAGCTACGACTGGAGCAGAGAGGGCCTGGCTACAGGAAACGAAAAGCTGCCTCCTCTGGACGTCTCTTACAGCCAGCCCATCCCCTGGTATGACTCCCTCTCCCAAGGCATGCCGATGCGGGGATTGGCCAGGGATCAGCCGCTTCAGTCAAGGCTCTTTCTGCAAGAACTGGGTGTCTTATCATTTTTGATCGTCCCCATATTCACAAAGAATGGATTCTGGGGCTTCATAGGCTTTGATGACCGAAGCACAGAGAGGATATGGACCTGGGGTGAGGTCTCGGTGCTCATGACCATAGCCGGTGCCATTGGAGGATCTATAGATAGATGGCAGACCCAGGCGGCCTTGGCCCAGAGCGAGAGGCAATACCGAGAGCTGGTGGAGAGCGCTAACAGCATCATCCTGCGGCTGGACCGGGCAGGAGATATAATCTTCATCAATGAGTTTGCCGAGGATTTCTTTGGCTATCCCAAGAAAGAGATACTGGGCCGCAATGTGATCGGGACTATTGTTCCTGCAATCGATTCAGAGGATCAAGATCTGCAGAGGATGGTAGCAGATCTGACCCACGATCCCTCAAAGTACGCCTCCCATATCAATGAGAACATGCGCAGCAATGGTGAGAGGGTCTGGATCGCCTGGACCAACCGGGCCGTCAAAAACGAAAAGGGCGATACAGAGGAGATTTTGTGCATCGGTAATGACCTTACCGAGATCCGGCGCTCTTCGGAGAAGCTGAAGAAGACGGCAGAAGACCTGCGGGAGACGCGGGACTTCCTGGAAAGCCTCATCAGCCATGCCAGCGCCCCTATCATAGTCTGGGATCCTCACTTTAAAATCACCAGATTCAATCATGCTGCAGAGAGGCTTACCGGACATTGCTCCAAGGATATCCTGGGCCAGCATCTGGAGATCCTCTTTCCCGGAGGAAGCAGAACCGAATCCCTGGCTTATATCCATAAGGCACTCTCCAGGGAGCACTGGGATGCGGTGGAGATCCCCATACTGAAAAAGGACGGAGATGTTCGCGCCGTGCTCTGGAACTCTGCCAATGTCTATGATCAGGAAGGCAGCAGGATTGTGGCTACCATAGCCCAGGGACAGGATATAACGGAGAAGAAAGAGGCTGAGAGACAGGTAACCTTCCAGGCCTCACTCTTAAATCAGGTCCGAAATGCGGTCATTGCCACTGACCTCGACGGCAGGATAATCTATTGGAGCCATTTCTCAGAGATCCTCTATCAGTGGAAAGCAGAGGAGGTGCTGGGCCGGAGCATTGCTGAAACTATAGTACCCTCTCACAAGCGCCAGCGCATAAGAGATGTGATGGAGGAGATCGTGCGCTTTGGCTTTTTGGAAAGCGAATTCATAGTGCAGAGAAAGGATGGAAGCCTGTTTCCCGCTTTATATGTGTTCAATATACTCAAAGATGAGCATGGACGGAGCATGGGCTTTGCCAGCGTGTCCATAGACCTCACTGAGAGAAAGAAAGTGGAAGAAGATCTGCTATTGGCCAAGGAGAGGGCAGAATCAGCTACCAAGGCCAAGTCCCAGTTTCTGGCAAATATGAGCCATGAGATCCGCACCCCCATGAATGCGGTTATAGGCCTCACCGGCCTTCTTCTCAGCACTCCCATTAATTCCGAGCAGAGGAACTACATCGAGACCATCCGCAGCAGCGGAGACTCTCTTTTAGCGGTGATCAGCGATATCCTGGACTTCTCCAAGATCGAGGGGGGAATGCTGGAGCTGGAGTCAGAGCCCTTTGACATGCGGAGAGTTCTGGAGGATTCTGTGAATATGGTCTCCTCTCCAGCCAGAGATAAGGGGATTGGCTTGAGCTTTTCTCTGGAGCCGGGTGTACCCCGTCAGATCCTGGGCGACCAGGCCAGGCTCAAGCAGATTCTGGTCAATCTGCTGGGCAATGCGGTCAAGTTCACAGAAAAAGGCGAGATCTCAGTGACCGTCTCCGCCTCTAGAGCATCGCCTAAGATGGGCGGACTGGAGGAGATCATGTTTGCGGTAAAGGATACGGGCATAGGCATAAGCAAGGATCATATGGGCCGCCTCTTTCAGTCCTTCAGCCAGGCAGATCCTTCCACCACCCGCAAGTACGGCGGCACTGGCCTGGGATTGGTGATAAGCAAGAACCTTGCTGAACGCATGGGAGGCAGAATCTGGGCCGAGAGCGAGCCTGGAAAGGGATCGGTATTCTACTTTACCATCAAAGCCAGGCCCTCTCCCGGCCTCCTCCCCATCGAGCCGGAGGATATGCTGCCCGGACCACTGGCGAAGTTCGACGGCCAAAGCAGATCGGATTTGAGAATACTTCTGGCCGAAGATAATGCGGTCAACCAGCTCGTCGCCTTGCGCATGCTGGAGCGGTTAGGCTGCCGGGCGGATACGGCAGCCAACGGCAAAGAGGTGCTGCAAGCTATGCAAAACAGATCTTACGATATTGTGCTGATGGACGTACAGATGCCGGAGATGGACGGCCTGGAAGCGGCCAGGCGCATCCGCAGAAGCAAAGGCATCCAGCCCTATATCATTGCCATGACCGCCCATGCCATGAAAGGCGATAAAGAGGTCTGCCTGGAGGCAGGGATGGATGATTATGTATCCAAGCCGGTGCGGATGGAGGAGCTGCGGGCAGCCATGCTGCGAGGCCTGAAGTGCTGAGTCTACGCCAGGATACCACTGTGCCTGAAGAACACTCCACAGATCCCTGGCAAAAGACAGCGTCTTAAAGAAAATGAAATCCTTTAGAGGCAAGAAGCTAGGAAAAGAATAAATCGAGTCTTGAGCGGGCCAACGCTGATCCACAGCGCCCTCCGCAGAGGAGCCGATCACCGCAATGATGGCTTGATCCCGCCCCAAGCTCGACTCTATGCCGTGTGAGGCGGTACAGCACTGGACTATAACACAGTGTCCGTCTCACGGGAACCCGAACACCGCCAGATGCCGGGTCTGTAAATTGCCTCTACATCAGCTTAGTGTCGCGTCTTGGGCTGGTTTGGTGAATCCTGATCCGGCTTAAGGCATATTATATTACTACGCCAATCACGGCGTGCATATTTGTCTGCCTTTTCGGCCCATTTGGGCTTCCGAATGCCGTTTAGGAGGCGGCACTTCCCCGGTCCAAGAGCCTCAGGGCGTATCTACGGTGGGATGCGCCTGCCGACCCCCTTGATCCTGGGAATCAATCGGCTTGCTAGATCCTGATTCTCGCCAGCGCAAAACGCGGCTTTGGTATATAGGCACGATTAATACTTATAGTTTTCGGGTGAAAGGGAAAAAGGCGGGAAACCGGGCCGTCTGGATTTTCCTCTTTAGTCGCAAAGCGAGAAAGGACGTCCTCGCTGCGGCGGCAATTGACATCAACTCCTCTATCAGCGAGCCTGTTCAAGCCATTACATGGCATTTGATTTGCTTAATGCGAAGTATGCCAGCAGGGCCTCCAGCTGAATCCTCTCGTTAGCCCCTTCCGTCATGCGAAAATCGATCTCTCCGATGCGGTCTATCAGCCGAACTTTGTCTTTGTCTGGTATATCCAGGTCCAGCATAGCCCGGTGGATCTGGACCACCACATCCTGGCCGGAGAGCCCCTTGGAGAGGAGCAGATCATCCAGAACCGCCCGCGCCGCCACGAAGTCCCCGGAAAGGGCGGTCTTGATGAAATTTCTGATCTCCTCCGGCCGGGCGGTGGAGGTGATCTGGTAGATGGTCTCCTCGTCTACCTTGTCTCCCAGCAGCGCCGCGGCTTGCAGGGCATTGATGGCCTTTCTCATGTCCCCCCCGGCGACGTATTCGATGGCTGAGAGGCCTCCCTCGGATACGACGAGATTCTCCTCTGCCGCTATGAAGCTGATCCTCTTGGCTATGGCTTCACCCGACAGGGCGCGGAAGCGGTAGACGGCACAGCGGGACTGGATGGGCTCAATGATCTTGGAGGAGTAGTTGCAGGAGAGGATGAACCTGGTGGTGGCGGAGTAGCGCTCCATGGTCCGGCGCAGGGCGCTCTGGGCATCATTGGTCAGGGCATCGGCCTCGTCGAGGAATATGACCTTGAAATCAGCATCACCAAGCGGGGCCATGCGGGCGAAGTCCTTGACCTTGTGGCGGATGATATCTATGCCTCTCTCGTCGCTGGCGTTGAGCTCGATGAAGTTGTTTCGCCAGCCCTCGCCATAGATCTCCCGGACGATGGAGATGGAGGCGGCGGTCTTGCCCACACCGGGCGGCCCGGAGAACAGGAGGTGCGGCAGGTTTCTGGTCTTGACATAGGACTTGAGCCGGCGGACTATTTCATCCTGCCCAGCGATGTCGTCCAACTTTTCCGGCCGGTACTTCTCGATCCAGATCTCCTCTTTAATGGTTAAGCCTCCTGCCAATGGATTTGCGCTGTGGTTATATCAATATTGCTGCAATGTGCCAGGCAACAAAGCCTAAATATAGATGTGCATCATGATGGCCAATCGTTTTTCGGAGGAACTGTAATTGATCTCTGAGGTGGCAGGACAGTATAGCGCACAGGAGTTGGAAAACCAGATCAGATCCCTCTGGGAGAGAGACGATACCTATCATAAGGTCCGAGAGCTGCGAGTGGGCGGCAAGAAGTTCTTCTTCGTGGACGGCCCGCCCTACACCACCGGCCGCATTCATCTGGGCACCGCCTGGAACAAGGTGATCAAGGACTCCATTCTGCGCTACAGGTCCATGAACTGCTTCGAGGTCAAGGACCGGGCGGGCTGGGATATGCACGGCCTGCCCATAGAGGTCAAGGTGGAGGAGTCCTTCGGCTTTAGGAGCAAGAAGGACATCGAGGCTTATGGCGTGGACCGGTTCATAGAGAGATGCAAGGAGTTCGCGCTGAGACAGAAGGACGACATGACCGCCCAGTTCAAAATCTTAGGCGCCTGGCTGGACTGGGACGATCCCTATATGACCCTCAAGAACGAGTATCTGGAGGCTGCCTGGTGGACACTCAAAAAGGCCAACGAGCATAACCTCCTGGAGAGGGGCCTAAGGGTGGTCAACTGGTGCCCCCGCTGCCAGACGGCCATAGCCGACTCGGAGGTGGAGTACTGGGATGAGACCGACTACTCCATCTATGTCAAGTTTCCCGTGCTGGGGGAGGAGAACACCTTCATCGTCATCTGGACCACCACCCCCTGGACCATACCGGCCAACGTGGCCGTGGCAGTCAACCCCAGCTTCCAGTACTCAAAGGTCCGGGCCTGGAAGGACGGGCGGCCAGAGATCCTGATCATGGCCTCTGATCTGGTGGAGTCGGTTCTTAAAACCGGACGCTACCAGGACTATGAGCTGCTGGGCGTCTTATCCGCAGAGCAGATGCAGCAGCTTCATTATGAGCATCCCCTGGGTGATATGGTCCCCCGGCAGAAGGAGATAGTGCACGGCGTCTATGCTGCCGACTTCGTGGCTGCCGAGAACACCGGATGCGTCCACATAGCTCCCGGACACGGCCTGGAGGACTACGAACTGGGCTTGGACCACCATCTGGAGATCTTCTGCCCCGTGGGCGAGGACGGCCGATACACCGCCGAGGCGGGGGAGAAGTACCAGGGCCTCTATGTCAAGGAGGCGGACAGCCTGGTCATAGCCGATCTGGAGGAGAAGGAAAGGCTTCTCTCCCAGGGTCGTCTGGCGCACCGCTATGGACACTGCTGGCGCTGCAAGACCCCCATCATATTCATCGCCACCTCCCAGTGGTTTTTGCGCATATCCGATCTGCGGGACAAGATGCTGGATGAGATCTCCCGGGTTACCTGGTATCCGGAGTGGGCCGGATCGGCACGCTTTGCCGACTGGATCAACAACGCCCGGGACTGGTGCATCTCCCGGCAGAGGTACTGGGGAATTCCCCTGCCCATCTGGAGCTGTCCCGCCTGCGGCCACCTGGAGGTCATCGGCACGGCGGCGGAGCTGGAGGAGAGGGCAGGCCGCAAGATCTCCGATCTGCACCGCCCGGAGGTCGACTCTGTCCTGCTGGACTGCCCCTGCGGCGGCAAGATGAAGCGCTCTCCGGATGTCTTCGATGTCTGGTTTGACAGCGCTGTGGCCTCCTGGGCTACACTCCGGTTCCCCAGCCATGAAGAGGATTTCAATGAATGGTGGCCGGCAGACTTCATCACCGAGGGGCACGACCAGACCCGGGGCTGGTTCTACTCTCAACTGGGAGCAGCCATGGTATCCTTCGGGCGGGCTCCTTACAAGAGCGTCCTCATGCACGGCTTCACCCTGGACGATCAGGGGCGCAAGATGTCCAAGAGCATTGGAAATATCGTCCAGCCGGAGGAGGTGGTCTCCAAGTTCGGAGCCGACATCCTTCGCTTCTACGTTCTCGGCGCCAATGCTCCCTGGGAGGACCTGCACTTCTCCTGGGAGTCGGTGGAGAACACCTCCCGCATGCTCAATATCTTCTGGAATGCCTACCGCTTTGCCCTGCCCTACATGGTTTTGGATGGATTTGATGCGGAGAAGGCAGACCTCTCCCGCTACGAGAAGAGCCTGCGCCCTGAGGATCGCTGGATACTCTCCCGCATCAACAGCCTCATAGGCGAGGTCACAGAGGAGATGGAGGCCTATCAGCTTCACCGCATCGTCCGCTCCATATCCGAGTTCATTTTAGAGGACCTCTCCCGCTGGTACATCCAGCTGGTTCGCCCCCGCACCTGGATCGAGCAGGACGATCCGGACAAGCTGGCCGCCTATGCCACCATCTATGAGGTGCTGGTCAAGCTCAGCCGGGTCATGGCTCCATTCACGCCCTTCCTCTCCGAGTCCATATACCAGAATCTGGTGCGCGGCCTGGACGGGGCTGCTGCCCCATCAGTTCATATGTGCGATTGGCCTGTGGCTGACGGGGCCAGGATCGACCGTAAATTGGAAGAGAGCATGTCCCTGGTGCGGGAGATATCCATGGCCGGGTCAAACGCCCGCCAGAAGGGAGGCCGCAAGCTGCGCTGGCCGGTCTCCGAGATTGTCATCTCCCCCACCAAAGAGGCAGTGGACCTGGGAGATCTGGTGGGAGTGCTTAAGGGCCAGACCAATGCCAAGAAGATCACCGTTTTGCCGCCGGGGGAAAAGCCCAAAATGGACCTGGAGCTCTCCCCGGTCCATAAGAAGATAGGGCCGGTTTACAAGGGCGAGGCCAAGGCGGTGGTTGCGGCTCTTCAGGCCGCCGATCCCTTTGATATTAAGAGACAGCTTGATTCTGGCTGCGAGGCGGCCTTATCCTATGGCGGAAAGGAATACCGCATAAACTCAGAGATGGTTCAGATCAAAGAGCTGCCCCCGGAAAATTTGCCTGCCGCTGAGTTCTCTCGCGGCTTGGTCTATGTGGACATCACCCTCACCCCCGAGCTGGAGTCGGAGGGCTATGCCCGGGAGATCATCCGACGCATTCAGGACATGAGAAAGGAGATGGATCTGAAGGTGGAGGATCAGATCCGGGCCAAGGTGGACATTGAGAGCAAGCCCATACTGGATCTGGCCCTCTTAAAGAAGGATCATATAGCCGGTGAGGTCCGGGCCTCGGACTTCCATCTCGGCCTGGGCCTGGATCTGGATGGCAGGCTGGTCAAGGACTGGGATATTGAGGGCGTCTGTGTCAGGATTGGCATAGATCGGGCTTAGGTGCCTGGGGGCATCCGCGGCTTGAGAGCCCCGCCTGCATGAGGATGGGCAAAAATCCAGTCGATGGACTTAGATCGCCGGAGGTTTATAAGATGAATGAAGAAGAAATGATTATGGAGGCGCCGGTTCCGGTAAAAGTTAAAGGGGTCTACATCGCAGAGGCGGATGGAGGCTCGCCCGCTCCGGTGGTCCTTCTGGAGGATGAGCGCTCCCGGATTGTGCCCATTTTCGTCGGCCTCTCCGAGGCCATATCCATTCATCATGCCCTCACTGGAGAGCTCTCCCCCCGGCCCATGACCCATGATCTGTTCATCTCCGTCCTGGAGTTTCTCTCCGCCAGCATCACCGGCGTGCTCATAGATGACTTGGATGGGGGCATATATTACGCCCGCCTGACCATCAAAAGCGATGGCAGGCAGAGCGAGATCGATGCCCGCCCCAGCGACTGCCTGGCCTTGGCTCTGCGAAGCCGCGCTACCATCGAGGTGCAGGAGAAGGTGGTAGCGGAGTCGAGCATCAGCAAGAGCGATGTGGAGAAGCTCTCGGAGATAGAGAACTATCTGCAATAGATCGAAGGGCAGATCCCAGTAAAAGTTTTTTTTATTAGATCTCAATTCAAACCGTTCATAGCAGCGGCGGGCCTGGTGGATCGTCATCATCCAGGAAATGGCTCATGCCCATGCGGGTGGGATCATCGTGCGCCTCAACACCTTCATGATATTCGTCCTGCAGAGCAAACTGCCTCACAGATGGGGTATCGTAAGTGGCGGAAGAGCGATTTTCATTCTCCTTCCGAAAGTCATGGATAGACGAGGTATTGCTTTCGTAATCGCCGAAAGACCGGCCAGCTTTCTGAAAAGGCAGATAAAAGCTGTAGGCGCTCCACAGCGGCAGCAAGGGATGAGAATAGGCGGAGTTATTATCAGATCTCCAAACCTCAAACTCAGGCCGCGGTTCTGTGGCTCGCAGAAGGACAGCTGAGACGGCAGTGGTGTTATTGCCGGAGGCAAATAGAGGAAACGAGAGTGGGCTCTTGTAGGCCGGGTAGCCTGATGCCGGGCTGTAGGAGTCGGTGCCTGGGTGAGGATAGTATATGGCATTAGCTCCGAGGATGACAAGGGCGAGTGCAAGCAATATAAATGTCCGTCGTCTCATATTCGGAGCCAGAATTCTCTGCCCGTAGATATAATCCTTAGGATCGGTCAAGCTGCCATGCTGGTGTATTGCCAATATCCTTGCAGGCCGGTTGAGCAGCGCTCTATTTGCGCTCGGACCATTCTGCGCGCACGGCTGCCTGCCGGGATGAGCTGCTTAATTACAGCTATCCGTCTGCCCCTCTTCTGGGTCGGGCAGGCAGATAGCATATTTCGAGCGTCAGGAGGATCCTGAGAATGAGTCGGCCTGTTCGGTGCTGCAATCCCCTACCGACATCTTTAAATGGGGTACAGCTTACCTGGAGTAGCTGTTGGGCAGGTAGATCAGCTGGAAGATCGCTACCTTGGCATGGTAGAGGCCTCGGGTTCAAATCCCGACCTGTCCATATATCTCTTTTTTTTGGGGCTCTATCCTTTCTGGCCTGGAAGTCCTCCTGACAAAGGGACCAGCCCAAAAGCATTTCAAGCCCCGGATCAAATACCGAAGAACAGCATCGTGGAATGGTGGCGGCAAAATGAATAAGATAAGAGTCCAGGGCAAGAGGTTAGAGCAAGAGGCCGAAGCAAGATGTATGAGATAGCTCAGATGCTGGCCACGGCCTTTGCCATCGGCCTCACCGGTGCACTGGCTCCAGGACCGACATTGCTGGCCACAGTCAACTCCTCCCTGCAGGAGGGCTGGAGGGCCGGCCCCAAGGTTGCGGCAGGCCATGCACTGGTGGAGGTTCTGATATTTCTGATCATCGTAGGCGGCCTGGCCTCGGTCATGCAGCAGTACGCTCGTGGCATCTCCATAGTGGGCGGCCTGGCCCTGATAGCCTTTGGAGTCATGACTGCCATAGGTAGCCGGAGGGCAGTGCTTAAGGGTCCGGAGGGCAAGGCAAGCGGCAGCGCCTTTCTCGCCGGAGCGGTCACCAGCGCCGCCAATCCCTACTTCTGGATCTGGTGGCTATCCGTGGGAAGCGCCTTCCTCCTCACCGGGCTGAACTCGGGGCTGATCATGGCCGCCGCCTTCATCGTCGGCCACTGGGGAGCCGACTTCGGCTGGTACACTCTCGTCTCGGGCAGCCTGGACCGGGGCCGCAGCGTCCTCTCCCAAGCAAGCTACAGAGGCATACTGGGGATCTGCGGGTTATTCCTGATCTGCTTTGGGATCTACTTCTTGAGCCAGGCTTGAAGCCTGGGGGCTGGCAGCCTCGTTCTCCCATGTCCATGCACCTTTATATCATCCTGGTCCGCGCTATCCTTAAATAAAGGCCGGGAGAGGGTGGAGAGGAGATTGCTGTATTGTCGATAAAGGATGACCTGGCCTATCTTCGATCCATAAGCTCATTTATAGCCCTGACCACATTTGTCTTCGCCCTGACCTCGGTCATGGGCTACTGGGCGGCGGGAGCAGATCCGGACCTGGCCTCTCAGTGGAGGGCGGAGCTGGATGCACTGAAATGGATCTTGGAGCAGCCGCCCCTGATCATCATGATCATCATATTCCTCAAAAACCTCCTGGCCTCAGCCATGGCCATGCTCCTGGGTCTGGGCCTGGGGCTCATCCCCCTGCTGGTCGTGACCAGCAACGGCTTTTTGCTGGGTGTTGTTGCCTACGGCGCAGTGCAGCAGAGCGGCCTGCTATTCCTGGCGGCGGGAATCCTGCCTCACGGCATCCTGGAGCTGCCTGCGGTACTGGTCAGCATAGCCATAGGATTTAGGCTGGGCTATCTTCTTGCTTTAACCTTGGCCAGGGAGAAGGTCGACCTGGCCGGGGAGACCAGAATAGCAGTCCGCTTCCTATGGCGCTATATAACTCCAATTCTGTTCCTGGCCGCGATCATTGAAACATTTATCACTCCCCTTGCCATATCGGTGGTTCCATGACTGATTCCAAGACGAAAACAAGCGCAAAAGAGATCAAACAGGCCAAGCTCCCGAAAAAGGAAGACTTCAGCGAGTGGTATCACGAGCTGCTCATGACTGCGGAGATCATAGACAATCGCTATCCGGTCAAGGGCATGTGCGTATGGTTTCCATTCGGATTTGCCATCAGAAAGAGCGTCTACGCCATCATCCGGGAGCTGCTCGATCCCGACCATCAAGAGACCCAGTTTCCCCTCATGATCCCGGAGAATGAGTTCATGAAGGAGGCCCAGCACATCAAGGGCTTCGAGGATGAGGTCTACTGGGTGACCTGCGGCGGGACAGCTCCTCTGGAGGTCAAGCTGGCTCTGCGGCCAACAAGCGAGACGGCCATCTATCCCATGTTCAAGCTCTGGATCAGGTCCCATGCCGATCTGCCCCTGAGAATCTACCAGATCGTCAACACCTTCCGCTATGAGACCAAGCACACCCGGCCCCTGATCAGGCTGCGAGAGATAACCTCCTTCAAGGAGGCCCATACAGTTCACGCCAGCTGGGAGGAGGCGGCGGAGCAGGTGGAAACGGCCATCGCCCGCTACTCCGAGTTCTATCGCCGCCTGGCCCTGCCCTTTTTGGTCAGCCGCCGGCCCAGCTGGGATAAATTCCCGGGCGCCGACTACACCACGGCCTTAGATGTGATCATGCCCGACGGCAAGACCCTGCAGGTGGGCACCGCCCATCACCTGGGCTCCACCTTCGCCAAGACCTACGAGATCACTTATGAGGATGAGAGCGGGGAGCAGAAGCTGGTATCCCAGACCTGCTACGGCATATCGGAGCGCTGCATCGCTGCTTTGATATCGGTGCACGGAGACGAGAGGGGCCTGGCTCTGCCATGGGTGGTGGCCCCGGTACAGGTGGCCATTGTGCCCATTCTCTTGGGCGACAAGGAGAAGGTTCTGGCTGTCTGCCGGGAGCTGAAAGATAAGCTCGCCATGGAGATGATCCGGGTTAAGCTTGACACCAGCGATGAGAGGCCGGGGGCCAAGTTCTACAAATGGGAGATGAAAGGGGTGCCAATCCGCCTGGAGGTGGGGCCGAGGGACATAGAGAAGGCGGCAGTGACGCTGGTCCGCCGGGATGGGGCCAAGAAGACTGTCCCCACGGATGGCCTGGCTGGTGCTATAGCCGCAGAGGCAGAAGAGCTTCAGTCTGCTCTCTATGAAAAGGCCAGAATCTTCCATGAGAGCAAGGTCAAAGAGGTCTCTACAATAGAGGAGGCCAGAGCCCAGACCGAGGCGGGAGTGGCCCTGGTTTCCTGGTGCGGAGAGGTGGAATGCGGCCACCAGCTGGAGGACCAGGTAGGGGCCAATATGCTGGGCGAGCCGCAGTACCAGAGCTTTTCCGAGGCGGCCTGCGCTGTTTGCGGCAGAAAGAGCGCGGGCAGGACCTATATGGCCAGGCAGTACTGAGACTGGCATTTTTCTTTTTCATCAGTCATCCTAAAATATCAAGAGAATTGAATTGTTGATATGAAAATTTTCAAGAATCAAGAGAGGCCATTTAGGCAGAAAGTCCGGAAAACTCTTACCATCTTTTCATTCTTGCTTTTGCCTGTGACATTTGCCTATATCTCCTGTCCGATAATCACGGAAGGAGCCTCGAAAGGGATCGTGACCGGTGGCCTTATTGTATTTATTCTCCTCTTCGTCAGCTCGCTGTTTCTGGGCAGGCTTTGGTGCGGCTGGCTCTGTCCCGCTGGCGGACTGCAGGAGATTTATACTCAAATTAATGACAATATCTTTAATATTAAAAGATTGAAGCTACTCAAATATGCGTTCTTCATTTACCTTTTCATCTCTTTTATCTCCGCAATTTATTATGCGGGAGGATGGAAGACCATAGACTTTTTCTATTATACGGATCATGGTATATCGATAGCCGGAAAAGGTAGCTACATTATATTCTATGCTCAGGTGTTTTTCATCACTTTTTTCGCCATGTTTACAGGGAGACGCGGCTTCTGTCGCTATTTCTGCCCCATTGCCGTGCTCCTGATAGCCGGACGAAAAGCCCAAAATCTCTTCCGCTGGCCGGCTCTTCATCTCACGACGGATGCAAATCGCTGTGCAGACTGCAAAAGGTGCTCAAGGGACTGCCCCATGGGGCTGAATGTCAGCAATATGGTCAAAAGGATGGATATGGAAGATTCCGAATGCATCTTATGTTGCGTTTGCGTGGACATCTGCCCGAAAAAGGCGATTGGATATGATTTTAATTATAGATAGAATTTATAAATATTTGCCGGCGTCCTCCCGCTGAGCAGGCAAAGCGAAAGCAGCAATAATGGGTGCAATCAATATCACTCTTGATGAAACCCGAAAACAAAGACCTGATCAAATCCCTCCTGGATCAATCCGAGTCTCTGGAGGAGGATATTTATGCCGACTGCGAGCAGATGCTTGGAGTCGTGCCCTTCATCCTGCGAACCATGGCCCGTCGCCCGGAGTTCATGATCTTCTCCGCCCTCAAGGACTTCTATGCCCTGCGGCCAAAGAGCATGGATGCCAAAACGGCAGAGCTTTTGGCCGTCGCCGCTGCTGCCGCATCGGGAGCGGACAAGTGCCTAAAGGTACATATGGCTGCGGCATCCCGCGCAGGCGCGAGCCATGATGAGATACTGGATGCTGTTTTCATTGCAGCAATCATTGGGCAGACCAGAGTTCTGGCTTCGGCCTTGCGAGAATTCCAGAATTTTGAAGCGAAGCCGGAAAAGGAGCAGTGAGTTGTATCCGGGTAAATCGTATGGATGCCTAAGATCCTTCTCTCTCAAGGAGGTGGATGTCGATGAGACTTGTTGGGCAGGCTAAAGCCGTCTACTGAAATATCTTAAGAAGACCAGGATTCTAGATTTTATTTATAATATAAAAATTTATCTTGATGAGATACATCGTTAAGGATATATCATAGAATAGAGTAATATAATCTTTAAAGGTGACTATAATGTCCCGAATGCATCATTTCCTGAGTAAAGTACTTGCGATAGCTGCCTTAAGTATCCTGATAGGCTGTGCAGTAAATATATCGGCTGCTTTGGGTCCGCAACCAGAGCCCCCGGATATTTACAGCATAGGCATGAATACGGCCAAGGGTCTCTTCAGCGGCCAGATCGTTTACCCATATTTGAGGCCTGAACCGGAACCGCCAATACCCATTATAGGAGCGGACATAGCAGGTGGGCTTTTCAGTGGTGAGATCGTTTCAATTGCATAGCTCTTCTGGAGGGATTGGCATAGAGTTTGATCTGAATAGACTCCTTCACGAGGGCTGGCTCTATGGCGAAAGCTTCATGGCATGTTGCTGATCTCTAAAGGCGTGATGGTAGTAGTTCTATGTAATGATGGGGAGATCGAGGTCGCCGATGGAGAGATCTGCCAGATCTGCGGCCAGGAGCTTGAGGATTTTGACGAGGTCACCGGCACTGGCATTCACGGCTACTACCACTGGACCTGCGTCAGCCACTATGATCCCTGACGGAATTCTTCGGTCATAAAGATTAAATCATCAACAGAGATCCGAAAAGTGGAGAATTGCAATGCCTGTCCCATTCTGGCAGTATCATGAGCCGGATCATCCCGGCCAGGATTTCGATGCCATAGCCGAGACATACGATCAGAAAAACAAGAGTTTTAGGAATGTCCAGGGAGAGATCCAAGAGATCCTGGATTTTCTGGATTTGAAGCCGGATCAGACCGTTGTGGAGTTGGGCACTGGAACGGGCGAGTTCGCTCTTGCCGCTGCCGCCTGCTGTTCAAGGGTCTATGCTGTGGATCTCTCCGATGGCATGCTGAGTTACGCCCAAAAGAAAGCCGCCTCAAGAGACATCAGCAACATCGATTTCATCAAGGGAGGCTTTCTAACCTATGAGCACCAGGGCGGCTATGTGGATGCTGTGGTTACCCAGATCGCTCTGCACCATCTGCCCGACTTCTGGAAGCAGATTGCCTTGCTGCGCATGGCCGGCCTGCTGAAAGAGGGAGGCAGGCTCTGCCTCAGGGATGTGGTCTACTCCTTTGATGTGGCGGAATATGAGGACTATTTCAGAAAGTTCTTCTCCCAGGCCTCAAGGAGAGGCGGAGATGGATTTGTGCGCCTCATGTCCGACCATATCAGGAACGAGTATTCCACCCTGGACTGGATCATGAGAGGGATGATCGAGTGGGCCGGACTTGATGTTGTAAGCGCCAAACATAAGCATGGATTCTTCGCTCTGTACTTATGCACTAAACGATAGCAAAAGAAAGAATGCCCGCCCTTCTCCCGCCTGCTGCTTGCACTCGATTCTGCCTCAGCGCCTGGCGGGCCCTAAAGCCCAGGTCAGGAATGGACATGGCTTCGCCGAGTTCGGCCCTCTGATGGCTGGTTGCCGAGCTGATGCTTGCTGCCGCACGGGCCCGGCTGTGAGATGGATTCAAACTGGGAAGATAGAAAATCAATCTACTGCCGCCTTGACCATCCCGTACAGCGCCTCATTGGCCGGCACCGCAATTCCATGCTTTTTGCCCTGCCTGACGATATATCCGTTTATGGCCTCGATCTCCGTCCTCCTCCCCCGCAGGACATCCTGGAGCATGCTCGATGTATTCGCAGCCGTCCTCTCCGCCACGGAGAGGACCAGATTAAATGCTTCCATCTCCTGGATCGCCACACCATCCGCAGCGGCAACCGCCACTGCTTCCGCCACCACTCTCTCCACTGTGCTCTTCAGGACGGGGGATAGGATGATGCTGTTCTGCCGGCGGGTGAGAGCGGTGATGGGATTTATAGCCGCATTGACCAGAAGCTTCTGATACTGCTGCCTCGAAAAGTCCCTCGAGAATTCAATCTCAAATCCCTTCTCCGAAAGCCTCTCCGTTAAAAAATCCATCTCCTCCCGGCCCATGCCATCCTGGATCACAGTCTTTCCTCTGCCCTTCAGCTCAATCCTGCCCTCTCCGGCCAGAACTACTCCAAAGGAGGTGATGGCCTCAAAAAGGCGGGGGCTGTCCAGGCCGCAATTAAGGAGAGCCTCCCGGTTTCCCATGCCGTTCATGAGCAGGATGAATCGAGCCTCCTTAAGCCTCTCCTCCAGTAGCCCCGACTCACGCAGCTCCCGAGCTAGGGCGGGCAGAGAGTGGGTCTTGACACAGACCACGACTACTTGGGGATAAAAATCCGATCTCTTGAGCTCATCCAGGCTGGAAAAGCAGTGCCTGAAATGTAGCACCTCCCTCTTTTCCCCCAGGTCCACATGCATGCCCCGCTCCTTAATAGCATTCATGTGCCCGGCTCGGCCCAGAAGAGCTACACTCTCAACGCTCTTCTCCTCTGAAGCACCCTCCCCAGGAGCCTCTGATAACAGATAGCCCAGGAATGAGCCAATGGCCCCTGCCCCATAGATCAGAATGCCGGTCATTTTCCACCTGCCTCAATGCCGCAATTGTCCCTGTCCCCTTATCTCACGAATCCTCAGGCCTGTGCTTATTCTGCCGCTATAAATCTCTTTCAGAGCGTCAGGATGATTATGTACCATCTCTTAAAAGATTATAGAACTTGGCAGGAAGACAGCAAGGAATCAGGTTGGTAAAGATGAAAGACAGAAGCTATTTGGAGCAGTTTCGAAAAATCTATCCGGAGAAGTTCGCCTTGGAGGAGAAGATCTTCTCTCATATTCATGCCGGCGACAGGATCTTCATAGGCACCGGCTGCGGCGAGCCACAGTATCTGCTGGCTGCCCTGGTCAACTACGTCAAAAATCACCCCAAGGCCTTCTTCGATGCCGAGCTGATCCACATCTGGACATTGGGGGTTGCCCCCTATGCCGACGAGAAGCTGCATGAGAACTTCCGGCTGGACTCCTTTTTCGTGGGAGACAGCACCCGAAACTCGGTCAACCGGGGGGAGGCGGACTACACTCCCATCTTTTTATCCGCTGTACCCGACTTATTCCGCTCCGAGTTGATCCGGGTGGATGTGGCCCTGGTCCAGACCTCCCTGCCGGACAAGCACGGCTACCTCAGCCTGGGAATCAGCGTGGACGTGGTCAAGAGCGCCGTGGAGAAGGCAGGCTTGGTGGTGGTCCAGGTCAACAGCAATATGCCTCGCACCCACGGTGACGGATTCATCAACATCAAGGACATAGACTTCGTGATTGCGCATGACGAGCCACTGCTGGAGTACTCCCTCAAAGCCCCGTCTGATATCGTCCAGAAGATAGGCAGATATGTGGCCAGCCTGATTGAGGACGGCTCGACCATTCAGGTGGGCTACGGACTGATTCCCGATGCAGTGGTCCCCAATCTGGAGGGCAAGAAGGACCTGGGCGTCCATACCGAGCTTCTCAGCCACGGCATAATCAGCCTCATGGAAAATGGGGTGGTGACCAACAACAGAAAAATCCACAATCCGGGCAAGACCGTAGCCTCCTTCTGCATGGCAGACCGGGAGAGCTACGACTTCCTGGATGAAAATCCAACCGTGGAGTTCAAGAGGATCGATTACACCAACAATCCCCTCATCATCTCCCGGCACCGGCTGATGACGGCCATCAACAGCGCCATGGAGCTGGACCTGACCGGCCAGGCCTCGGCCGAGTCCCTGAGCGGGACATTTTATAGCGGCATCGGCGGCCAGGCCGACTTCATGCGCGGCGCAGTCCTGGCTCCGGGAGGAAAGACCATCCTGGCCCTGCCCTCCACCGCCTTGAACGAGAGCGTCTCTCGAATCGTCCCTACTCTGCATGAAGGTGCGGGAGTGACTTTGAACCGGGGCGATGTGCGCTATGTGGTAACCGAATATGGCATAGCCTATCTGCACGGCAAAAACATTAGAGAGAGGGCTATGGACCTCATATCCATAGCCCACCCCAAATTCCGGCCCTGGCTGATGGAGTCGGCCCGAAAGAGGGCCATCATCTACAAGGATCAGAAATTCATACCCGGAGAGAAGGGCATCTATCCAGAGAAGCTGGAGATCTACCGCACCACCGGCAAGGGGCTTAATATACTTTTAAGGCCGGCCAAGATCACAGACGAGGCGCTGCTCAAGGACTTCTTCTACAGTCTCTCCGAGGACAGCCTCTACAAGCGCTTCTTCTCCGCCAGGAAGGACATGCCCCACAAGAGGCTTCAGGAGTTCGTGGCCGTTGACTACAGCCGGAAGATGGAGATCCTGGCTACGGTGGACGAGAAGGATAAAGAGATCATAATCGGCTTGGGTCAGTATGAGCTGAATACCGATATGCACTCGGCTGAGGTAGCTCTGGTGGTCAAGGACAGCTTCCAGGGGCAGGGTGTAGGCCGGGAGATCCTTTCCTACCTCATTCTGCTGGCCAGAAGGCAGGGCCTTCTCGGCTTTACCGGCGATGTGCTGGTGGCAAACAGAGCCATGGTCAGGCTCTTTGAGAAGATGGGATTCGATACGGAGAAGAGAAGCGAGGAAGGGATCTATCAGATGAGGATGTGGTTTAGAAAGAAGGAGGAGGGCGAGTAAAAGAAAAAAAACCGCATCATCTCTTATTTAAAAACCTCCCCCGCTTCCTTGTACCAGAGCAGCAAATCCAGATGGGCCATAGGTATATTTACCTCATTGGAGAAGCGGGTCATCTTTTTCTCAATCTCCAGATACATTTTCCTGCCGGGCGAGGCAGGGACCTCATCTATCACACCCAGCAGGGCCAGGTTCTTGAGTATATGCCGGTCCAGTATAGCCAGGTCTCCTCCCAAGCCTATGTTCCGCAGAAAATGGCTGGCCTCTTTGTATCCCAGACCTTTGATATTGGCCACCAGCCACTCCCTTGCCGCGGAAGCATCGGAAAAGCCGGCCAGGCTCTCTCGCAGAGAGCGGGAAGAGAAGATGCTCCGGGCCAGGCAGATGTACTCTCCCTTTCTCAGATTGAACCGAACTCCCACCAGCTCCCGGGTGATCTCCTCCGGCCCGGCCCCCTCGATCATGCACTTTCTCTCCAGCCGCTCCACCGCCCTCCAGCAGGTCTTGGCCTTGGACTGGGGAGTGAGCAGGCAGAAGATCAGCTCCCGGAATAGCTCCTCATCCGAGGCCGTCTCCCAGATGTGGGCGAAGTCCTCTAGACGGGATTCGATCTGGGGCTTGATGGGGAGGTATAGAGACCTGAGATCCTGAACCGTTAGTGCATTGCTTTTTATTGTCGTATCCATCAGATGCACCATGCCTGCCGGGGATTTCAGGTTTTCTGATGGCTTGGAGGGCAGTCTTTATACAGGCCTCAACATATAAGACAAAGCTCATAGCCAGGAATGATAAAGCTTCTCTCCAGTTGAATATGCCCCAAGATCTATCCCGAATCGTGTCCTACCCTGACTCTGCCTCCGAGCAGAAGTTCCGTCTGGTCTCATCCTTCCAGCCCACCGGCTCCCAGCCTCAGGCCATAGAGAAGCTTGCCACCGGGCTGATGGCAGACAACGGGCAAAAGGACAGCTTTCATACCCTCCTGGGCGTGACCGGCTCGGGCAAGACCTATACCGTGGCCAATGTCATTTATAAGTTGCAGCGGCCCACCCTGGTCATAGCCCACAACAAGACCCTGGCCGCCCAGCTCTACAATGAGTTCCGGGAGTTCTTTCCTGAAAACCGGGTGGAGTATTTTGTCTCCTACTATGATTACTACCAGCCGGAGTCCTACATCCCCTCCAAGGACCAGTACATAGAAAAGGATGCCCTCATCAATCCCAAGATTGAGCAGATGAGGCTGGCGGCAACCGCATCCCTTCTCTCCCGGAGAGATGTGATCGTGGTCGCCTCCGTCTCCTGCATCTATGGCCTGGGCAATCCGGAGAACTTCCAGAAGATGGGCTTTGAGATCCATGTGGGGGAGAGCATATCCAGAAAAGAGATCCTGGCCCGCCTGGTGGACATACTCTTTCAGAGAAATGAGATTGAGCTTGCTCCTGGCCGCTTCCGGGTCAAAGGCGACACCATAGATCTGGTTCCCGGCTACTTCAACGACATCATCAGAATAGAGCTCTTCGGCGATGAGATCGACCGCATCTCTGAGGTGGACCGGCAGACCGGGCAGGTTAAAGAGGAACTCAGGTACTTCTTCGTCTATCCGGCCAGACATTATGTCATTCCGGAGGAGGAGCAGAAAGCAGCTATGGACTCCATCATTGCCGAGCTGGAAGAGCGCCTGCCGGAGCTGGGAATGATCGAAGCCCACCGGCTCAAGCAGAGGACGCTGCATGACCTGGAGATGATCTCAGAGACGGGAAGCTGCAAGGGCATAGAAAACTACTCCCGTCATTTCGACCGCCGCCTGCCGGGCGAGGCCCCATACTGCCTTCTGGACTATTTTCCCGACGACTTTTTGCTGGTTATAGACGAGAGCCACCAGACCCTGCCCCAGCTTCGAGCCATGTATAATGGCGACCGATCCCGCAAGAAGAGCCTGGTCGACTATGGCTTCCGCCTGCCCAGCGCCTACGACAACCGTCCTCTGCGCTTTGAGGAGTTCCAAAGGCATATGAAAAATGCGATCTTCGTCTCCGCCACGCCCGGAGACTATGAGCTGGAGCGCTCGGCTCAGGTGGTAGAGCAGATCATCCGGCCCACCGGCCTGCTCGATCCTCTGGTGGAGATCAGGCCCATAGATGGTCAGGTCAGGGATGTCATGGCCGAGATCCGGAAGATCGTTGCCGCCGGAGACAGGGCTCTTGTCACCACGCTTACCAAAAGGCTGGCCGAGGAGCTGACCGACTTTCTAGCCCAGAATGATATCCGGGCCCGATATCTACACTCTGATATCGATACCCTGGAGAGAACTGAGATCATCCGGGAACTCCGTCTGGGTCGATTCGATGTATTGGTGGGAATCAACCTTCTGCGAGAGGGGCTGGATATACCCGAGGTGGGATTCATAGGCATCCTGGATGCAGACAAAGAGGGCTTTTTAAGGGATGAGAAGAGCCTGATCCAGACCATAGGCCGCGCCTCCCGCAATGCCAGCTCCCGGGTGGTCCTCTATGCCGACAGCATCACCGGCTCCATAAGGTCGGCGGTGGAAAAGACGGAGAAGCGCCGGGCTATGCAGATGGCTTACAATCAGGAGCATGGCATTGTGCCCAAGACCATCAAGAAGCCCATCCGGGAGAAGGCGGTGGAGATCACCGACACCAGGCATATTCCCAAATCCGACCTGCCCAATGTAATCATAGAGATGGAGGCAGAGATGAGGGCGGCAGCGGAGAGGCTGGAGTTTGAGAGGGCCATACAGCTACGCGATACTATAAAGAGGCTGGAGAAGGAGATCGGCTCTCTATAAAAGGCTAGATGCCCTTCCGCCTCCGCCCCATGAGGTTTCATTGAGCCGCCTCCTTTACCTTCCCAAAATATCTAAATAGCTTAGATTATCATGTATATTCAGATGAGTACTATCTCCTCTCTGCCCTGTACCTCCCAGCATCCTATGTACTGCACCAGAGAGGAATTGGCCAGACTGTATAAGAAGAGCAGAAGCCAATTTCCCGCCCAAGCACTGATCAATTCTCCCCATCTTGAAATCATGGATAATGTAAACTGGGCCTTTGATCCATCCAGCATGACCATCTGGAACGACAGGTACTGGAAGGGCTTTTATCCTGCCGATTATGATTTTACGAATATCATTCTAATGTACGGTTTTGGCTTTTACAAGAGATTCTGGCCGGATAAAGATGATAAGGGCCAGGTCAGGGGCCAGAAGGTAAAAGGGGAGACTCATCCCTTCAACACCAGCATCCATGCTGCCAACCAGGCGAAAGATATGGATCTCCCGGAAAGGGGAAAGGTGATATACATTAAATACAGCGACTTTCCCTTCAACAATTTCGATGATCTTCTCAAGATTATAGATAGGGATACTGTGCTGGGAGAGGCGTTTGTCTCTTTGCGAAGTCCTGGCCGGGGAATTCCAGTATTTCATTTCGTCCTCTCCCGAAGGTATTCCACGGATTTCATGACCCAGGCAGACTGTCGGTTCATCTTTCAATTCAAATCAAAAGAGGTAGCAGCTGAGGATGCCCTTGGTGTCTGGGATTTGAAGCTGGTTTCCAATGCGGCCCATACTCCTCCCATATTGCGCCTGGAATTTTTCGGGCAGGAGAGTCACCTGTCCGCCAGAATCATCCAGATTGGCAATCTACCTGATGCCAGCCAGATTAGATCCCTGAGCGAAAAGCAGGCCCATGCCCTGCACCTGCCGGAGAAAATTGAAAGCGGCCTCATTCGATCCGCAGGCAAGGGCCTTATGCTGGGAATTCTGGAGGAGCCGGACAATCCCCTCTTTCAGGCTATTCTCGGATCAAGGGGATTTGTCACCAGAGGCAAAGAGGGACTGATGCTGCCTTATATCCTGAAACGTGTCAAATGATCGATATTATTTAGGGAGATCCAAAAGAGAGGTGCCTATAATGAGCTTTGTCATAGATCCTCCGCTGCTGCTTCTCTGCGGCCTTGCCATCTATTTTTTAGGCCAGAGGCTTAAATGGAGCAGACATGCCAAGATTGTCGTGGGATTGGCTGTAGCCCTGGTATTCATAGTCTTCAGCTTTCTCTTATATGCGGATATCATCGACTGCGCATTTCCATTCTTCTCGGAATTGAGCGGCTCAAGATTTATGTTCCACAGCGATATCACCGGAATCGAGAAGTCCGAGGTCCCCAAAATCATAGTTCTATTTCTCTTTCTGCTCTACCCCATCTGGATTTTAGCCGGCTACTCCATACCAATGCTTCTGAAAAAGAGGAGCCGGGTCTCCAAGGAGGTCTTTTCCTATTCCGAGGTCAAGAGCAGGAAAGGCGCCGGGCCAGAGAGCACAGGACAGATTGATAGGGGAAGCCAATCCGAGCCGCTTGAAGCCGATTCAGGTGCATACAGTCTGGGGGAGGAAGAGAAAGCCTCTGATTCAGCTAAAGGATCATCCTATTCGGTAAGAAGAGGACAGGATACGAGGCAGTGCGTCTTTGAGGCGATTGAAGAGCTGGGAGGCATCGGCCGTTTCGTCAAGAAGAACGATAAGGTTCTGGTGAAGGTCAATATCTGCGGGGGAGTGCCGGATAAGAAGGGGACATTCACCAGCATCGAGGTGGCTGATGCTCTGGCCGATCTGATTCTATCCGCAGGCGGCGAGCCAACTTTTGCCGATGCCGATATGATCTGGGTCAAGTTCTGGCCGGCAGCTAAGGATTCTGGATATGTGGACTGGGCGGAGAAGAAGGGAGTCAGGCTGGCAAATCTCTCCGAGACGGAGATAGTGAACTTCGATTTCGGAAGAGAGAGCGCCCTTGGCATAGAGAAGGTATCCAAGGAGCTTATTGATGCCGATGTAATCGTTTCCGTCCCTGCCATGAAAACCCATCTTCTCACTGGAGTCACCCTGGCCATGAAGAATATGTACGGCACATTTCCGGACATAGATAAGGCCAAGTTCCATAAGATGGGAATTGAGGAAACCATACTGGCGGTCAATTCCGCCTTCACGCCCAATCTGGCTGTAATCGACGGAAGCGTGGGCGGTGAGGCAGTAGGACCATTATCTGCAACTCCGGTCAACTTCCAGACCATAATCGCCTCCAATGATGTGGTCATGGCCGACTCCTTGGCCTGCAGGCTTATGGGCTATGATCCCATGGAGATTGTCCATATCAAGATGGGTCAGGAGACAGGCCTGGGTTCTGCTTCTTTGGACCCTACTAAGAAGATCCTCTCTCATGTAGAATCCGGTGAAAAAGATGGCAATTGGGAGCGCCCGGATTCCAAAATAAAGGACTTTTATGAGTGGGCTGTGGAGCTGATATTGATGTTTCCCGGCTGGGCCACACTCTTTAATTTAGGGGCGGATTTCCTTCTCTATGATACCGCCCGCCTGCCGGTGCTAAATTATCTGGTGCCGACAATTCTCAAGCTTCTGCATGATTTCTTCGATGCCAATTTAAAGGGCATTAAGAGCACAACGGGAGATATCACCAGAAGAGTGGTAAATATATGCTTGATAGGCCTGGTAGCCCTTGGCTGCGCTATAGGTTACTATCAGGATGGCTATATCTACAAGTCCAGCCTCCTCTTCGAGCTAAGCTTTCTCCTGGCCATAGCAGTAGCCGCACTGGCATCGGCCAGGATGAAGACCATTCACACCATAGTGCTTCTGGCAATATCTTCCCTGGTCTGCTATGTGGTGGAGAGCACCAACATAAAGGCAGGACTTCTTGAATATCTCCAAAAAAGCGGAAGCAATGATGTGACTATCTTTACCATATCCGGCTGGATTGTGATGATGGTGGTCATATTGCAGCTATCCGACTTTCTGGCTGCATGGCTGAAGAGGCTGGAAATATTCCAGGAGATGAAGAGCTGGAGGATGCTGCCATTCCTGGTGGCAGTATCCCTTTTCATTCTTTTCGCCTTCTGGGAGGGATATCTGGTTGCAGACAAGATCCATGTCTGGGGAATGTATGCGGTTATGGCCGCCCTGGGCCTGATTTATTTCTGGAAGCATCCCATAGAGTGGAATGTGTCGATTATAGCAGTGAGCGTGGCATTGGGCGGATACATGGAGCTCTTGGGCTGGCGGGCTGGATTCTGGACTTACACTCCACATCATGAGACACTGCCCGTATTCTTTGTCCTCTCCTGGGCCATGAACAGCATGGCGGTGCACGGGCTGGCCTGCATCCTGGGCGTGGACCTGGGTGACAGGGAGAGAAGGCGTCTTTGGCCGGAAAAAAAGGAAAAAGTTGGGCAGCAAGCAGTGATTGCCAGTAGGAGAGTGGAGCATTAAAGCCAGGGTTGAAAAGCGTATTGCTTTTCCGGCAGCCAGGCCGAAGACAGAACGCAACGGGTAGCCGTCATTCTCGCCAGTTGATCCCAGCCCAGGAGCGTTCCGGCTCTGGCCCATGCTCCTCAGACCAGTATACTGTGCCGGCAATGGATCAGGCAGGGACCGGAATCCTCACCTTTTATGCCTCAAGATCTCCTTCTGCAGGCCGATCTCCATCCAGGCCCAGGCCCAGATTATGGCCTCAAAAGCCCTGATCAGGTCATCCTTCTCCAGGAAGTACTGGCAGTCCCGGATATAGGCGGAGACGTTTTCCATGAACTCCTCCTCCCCAGAGATATTCTCATAGAGAACCTGGGCTTTGCCCTGCCATTTGACCGTCTCGGAGAGCAGATCCGCCTCCACCTTGCCTTCAACTGAGCGGCGGGATGGGCATAGCCCAGGGGAAGCCCCCGCCTCGGCTCTCCTTTTCACCGCGCATCCCTTCTCCAGAGGAGGCTCTCTGCTCTCGCCACATCCAGGCGACATTTCTTCTCCACCCGATCTTTTTCCTGCTATCGCTTTTGGTGATTGACAGAATCTATGAGTTTATCCATCCTTTTCCAGGATTGATCTAATCCCTGTTCTCAGACTCACAGACTCTGGTCACATGGTCCGCTCCTACCTCGACATCGACCATGGTCTTGGCCCGGTATCCTTGTGTTTTCAGCTTTTCCACCCCGTCTCCCCTCCGGACCACCACCACTATGTCCTTCACAATGGCTCCGGCCATCTTCAGTGATTGCAATACCGCCAGAAGAGTTCCACCCGTGCTGATGACATCGTCCACCACAATCACTCGATCGCCTTTATTGATTCCGTTTAAGAAGAGCTGGGACTTGGAGTATCCCGTTACCTGGCTGACCTCGATCTCTCCGGGCAGGCCGTACTTGCGCTTTCTGACTATCACCATCGGTACGTCGCAGATTATGGAAAGACCAGTGCCGATGGGAATTCCCATGGCCTCTACAGTCACAATTTTGTCCACATCCATATCTGCCATGCGCACAATATGGCCGGTGACCTCCCGGATAAGCTCCGGCCTGACCTCGGGCACTCCATCGGTGATGGGGTGGATGAAGTAATTGTACTCGCCCCTCTTGAACACAGGGGCCTCAAGCAATGATTTTTTGAGCCTTTCAAGCATATTCAAGCCTCAGATCCAATTTCGCCCTGCCATATTTCCTTGCGGTACAGCTTATGGGAAAGAGATGAAATAAAGCTATTGCAGGAGCAAACCCTCCAGTTCAAAGAGATTGGAAAGCCTATGAGGAGCATCAGCTCTGCATTGAGGCAAAATAATCGATGCCGACACATCTCTCAACCCTCTCTTCAGATCAGCAGTATTTTTCCAGAGCAGACTGATCTCCAGGCTCTGCTATCAATTCCGCCACGTCGCGGTCCAGGATTATATCTCCATTGCCTTCATCATACCTGCCCAAGGCACAATCCACAAGCCTTCTGGTGTAGGGATGGGAGGGACGGCTCAGGATCTCATTTGTGGCGCCTTCCTCAACAATCCTGCCACTCTGCATCACCGCCATCCTATCGCTGATCTTCCTGGCCAGAGCTATATCGTGGGTGATGAAGAGTATGGCCAGGCCCATTTGATCCTGCAGATTCATGAGCAGCTTCAGGATCTTGGCCTGAACGCTGGGATCGAGCGCCGAGGTGGGCTCATCGGCAATCAGTAGTTTAGGGCCCAGAGCCAAAGCCCTGGCCATGGCCACCCTCTGCACCTCGCCTCCCGAGAGCTGATGGGGGTACTTATGGAGAAAATCATGATCAATCGGCAGCTCGACCATGGCCAGAACCTCTTTGGCCCGTTGCAGCCTCTGCTCATGGCTGCCCCTCTTTTGCACCATAAGGGGCTCCATCACTGCATTTAGAACGTTCGTGCGGTGGCTGACCGATTCCCTTGGATTCTGAAAGATCATCTGTACCCGGCTGTAAAAGGCGGAGTCTCTCTTCTCCACCCTGCGCCCTTCCATGATCACGGCTCCTCTATCCGGCTCATAAAGGCCCATGATCGCCTTTGACAGAGATGTCTTTCCCGAGCCGCTCTCTCCCACCAGGGCCAGCGTCTCTCCCTCGCATAGGGAGATATCCAAATCGCACAGCACGGGATAGCAGTCCAATGTCAGGCTGAGGCCTTTTATCTCCAAAAGAGGCACAATGCCCCCTCTATGGCAGGCAACGATCCTGCCATCTTTTTCCGTCTGCTCGGGAACCTCTAGGCTGCAGATATCAATTCTCTGGGTACATCGCTGATGAAACGGGCAGCCAGGCAGTCCGTGAACCATCTGTCCTAAGATGCCCTGCAGGTCTTTGGTGGCGTTCATGGCCGGATAGGAGCGGATCAGGCCCCTTGTATAGGGATGGCGGGGCCCCTTCAATATCTCCTCCGTCCTTCCCATCTCCATGATCCTTCCAGCATAGAGAACTGCCATCCTTTCCGCCAGGGAGGCGGCAAGAGAGAGGTCGTGGGTTATGACCATGCACATCCTTCCCACAATGGCAGACCTAAGCAACTCGATGATATCCGCCTTGGTAAGGGCGTCCAGCGATGCAGTCGGCTCATCCAGTATAAGAAGATCGGGATCATTGACCAGGGCCATGGCGATCAGAGCCCTCTGCTTCTCCCCACCGCTGAGCTGATGGGGATACATCCTCGCCTTCTCTTTGTTCAGGCCCACGTTGCTCAGATGTCGCACCGCCAGGCGGCTCGCATTTCTGGCATTGATGCTTCTGTGAACCGCTATCGCTTCTGCAATCTGGTCTGCTATTCTCTGCACCGGGTCCAGGGCATCTTCCACATTCTGAAAGACCATGGCCATCTCCGCTCCCCGCAGCTCCCTGAATTCCTCCGCCGAGATCCCGAAGAGACTCCTTTTCTTAAAGCAGATCTCCCCTGAGGCAGATCCCCGGGACAAGCCCATTACGCTGAGCCCCAGGGTGGTCTTTCCGGCTCCCGACTCTCCCACCAGTGCCAGGCATTCGCCCACCTCCAGATCAAGGTCTATTCCCCTCAGTATCTCCGTTTTGCCAAACGATACCCTCAAGTCTCTGATGGAAAGCGTCATGCCCGCCTCGCTAGACTCATGGACTCCTCTATGGACTCATCCCTTCTCAGCCTGGGATCGATAGCCGTCTCCAGGCTGAAGGAGAGAAAACTGATGCCTATCAATGTAGCGGAAAGGGCCAGGCCGATTGGGACCAGCCACCACTGCCAGACATCAAGATATGTGAAGGCCAGGGCCTGGTTCATCATCTTGCCCCAGCTTATCACCGTGGGATCGGAGACTCCCAGGAAAGCCAGCCCTGCCTCCATAAAGACCGCTCTTCTCGCATCCTGCATCATCAGAGCGCAGATGATGGGAGAGAGGTCGGGTATGATATGCCTCGAGATTATATGCCCCTTTCCGGCACCGAAGGTCAGGGCGGCATTGATGTGCATCCTCTGCTTTAAAGAGAGAACCTGGGAGCGGATGATCCTGGCTCCGCCTGGCCAGGAGAAGAGGGATATGAGCAGTATCAAGAGGGGCAGGCTGGGACGAAGGTAGGCCGCCACCAGAATCATCACAATGATGGTGGGAAGGGAGATCAATGCATCGATGATCCTCATGCAAAGCCGCTCATATAGCCCTCCGACCAGGGCGGCAGAGGCACCTACCAGGAGGCTCAATGAAGTGGATATCAGTGCTACCGCCACAGCGACCAAGAGCGAGGTCCTGGCTCCATAAAGCAGCCTGGTCCATATATCCTGGCCCATGGAGTCGGTTCCCAATGGATGGTCTCCATCAGGCGGGCTGAATATATTGCCGGTGTAGTCATGGGGAGAGTAATTGGAGAACAGGGGAGCAAATATGGCCAGGCCGGCGATTACAGCCAGCATGAGCGCTCCTGCTCTGGCGAGCGGATCGTGGGAGATCTCTCCCAGGGCATCAATGTGCATATCTCACCCTCGGGTCCAGCCTGCTGTAAAGCATATCCACAAGAAAGTTGGCGGTCAGGACGGTCAGGGTGATGACGAGGAGAATCCCCTGGATGAGTGGATAGTCTCGGGCATCGATGGCTGTATTGAGCAGAGAGCCGACTCCGGGATAAGAGAAGACTATCTCTATGAAGAGAGCCCCGGTGAGCAGCTGGGGTATGCGCAGGCCCGTAGCCGTAGTCACAGGAAGGAGGCAGTTTCTCCCAGCATGAGCATATTTGATACATCTCTCCGGGCAGCCTTTTGCTCTGGCGGTGAGGATAAACGACTCCGCCAGAAGGGTGACAATGGTATTTCTGGTTAAGAGGAATATTCCGCCCAGTTGAACCAGGATCATCGAGGCCAGGGGCAGGGCCAGGTGCTTGATGACATCCAAGATATGAGCCAGCCCCTCATGTCCGGCATAAGGAGATGTGGCTCCGGATATGGGCAGAACCTGAAGGCTCACAGCAAAGACAAGCAGCAGCAATATTCCGATAAAGAAGTCCGGGAATCCTCCCAGGAACATGAGCCCGGCAACCAGGCCGCGGTCCAGAGATGAGCCGCGAGCATAGCCGGATTCAATTCCCAAAATCAATCCGATTGCAGTAGCCAGCACAAGCGCCAGGCCGGTGAGAAGAAGGGTCCAGGGCAGGGCCCCCTGTATCACCTGGGAAACCTGTTCACGGTAGTAATAGGAAAAGCCCAGGTCGCCCTGCATCAAGCTCAGGATATAGGCCAGCATCTGATCCCACCAGGATTTGTCCAGGGACAGCTGCCTCATTAATTGCGCCTCCATCTCATCGCTCATCACAACCAGGGCCTCCTGGCCGTAGATGGCCTGGAGAGGATCTCCGGGCATGAGGCGGGGAAGGATGAAATTGATAGAGAAGATGGCGGCAAGGGCGATCAGGTAGTTGACCAGGCTCGATGGAAAGAGGCCCAATAACATGCTTGCCATCCCCATCTCGGGATGGGCCTCACTTGCCAGCCCATCCGATTCCCTGATCAGCGGGCTGTCCCTTGGCCCATATTTATTGCTGATATTCATATTCCACCGTCCTTCTGCCAGGCGATCCTAGCCTGGGGGAAGCAGTCTATTCCCGCCGAGTAGGGTTTGATATCCAGAAGCAATGAGCCGTCCAGGGCATCCATGCCCGATACTCTAAGCCGGTTTCCATCGACCTCTATCAGCTTTACAATATCCAGAGCCAGGGGATTGGGGCGGTTCGGTGAGCGAGTGGCAAAGACGCCGTGCTCTCTGCAGTCGTGAGGCGGTGTTGCTTTGAGAAGATTTCTGTCTGCCAGATGGAGCCAGAAGATGACGAAGAGATGGCTGCATTGCTCAATGTCCTTTAGCCCCTCTGAAAAAGGGGCAAAGACCTCTATCTCGCATATCTCTGCGGAGAGCCTTCCTTGCCTCGGTATATCCTCTCTCCTCCTGTAGGGAGTGTGGATGACACCAATGGGCTCAAGGAGCATGGATCTTATTTCATCAGCCATTTCATAGTCTCCATCGCATTTTTTGATAATTCTTTCTATCTATTAAGTCTTAATGTTATTTCCCATACATTAAGGCTATCATTTAAGACTATTTCGCTAGAAGTATCCCAAAAGAGAATGACTGCGGCACTTGAGCCGCAGCTAGTGCTACATCTTCAGACAAAGATCATCTTGTTCAAGGCGATGGGAACTCCGCTTCCTACTCCTCCATAGGTGTAGTAGAAGCTCACCTTGTCATTGGAACCCCAGAATGTGTCTGTGAAGTAGAGGGGCAGAGCAGGCAGGTCCTGAGCTATGATCTCCTGGGCGGAATCGACCAGCTCCTTTCTCTTATCCAGGTCCATCTCCTCCACCTGTCTCTCCAGGATCTCATTTAGCTCTGGATTGTCGTCGTAGCGGGCACTGTTGAAGCTCTTCATGTCCAGATGGTACCTATTGAGCATGTTTGGATCGGCGCCCATGCCACCGTGGCCGCTGAAGGCCAGGTCGAACTTCCACTCCCCTACCAGGCTGTCCAGGGTCTTGGAGTCCACGCTGCGCAGATTGACTTTGATTCCCGCAGAGTCAAGCTGCTCGGCAATCAGCTCTCCCTGACGCTCATTGGTAGCTGTAACCAGCAGCTCTATGGCCTCGGGCTCGCTGACCTTGGTGTAGTACTGGCTGCCATCCTCTTTCTCGTATCCCAGTTCTCCCAGAAGCTCTCCCGCTTTTGCAGGATCATAGTTGTACTGCTCCTGGTCTGGATTGTACCATTGGCTGTCTGAGGCATACAGGCCAGGGCTTCCCTCCAGTCCATAGCCTCTAAGTCCCGTTTTTACCAGGTCCT
>ENA-UOWE01000911-UOWE01000911.1-activated-sludge-metagenome-genome-assembly--contig:-NODE-911-length-39472-cov-4.990588_pt1 | contig 39472 bp, 35 predicted proteins | sample MGYA00249841_ERZ761562 | MGnify/ENA primary metagenome ERZ761562 (study PRJEB28883, sample SAMN05720200) | activated sludge metagenome | isolation source: Anaerobic digester | place: Japan...
ACCACATACTGACAGATCCCCTTGTTCGATGCAGCACGCAGGGTCCGGAAAAAGTCCCAGTCGCCCCCGTGTAGCACGATCAGGTCGTCGATCTCATCCAGCAGAAAGATGAGTTTGCTCTTGTACTTGCGGCTCATCCGTTCCAAAAAGTCAGGGAAGAAGAAAGCATAGTTCTGCATCGACAACCGGGGCAGCTCGCGCGGGTTCAGCCGGCGCACGATTTGTTCGACCAGGGCCTCGCGTTCCAGCAGGTCGCTGCAATCCAGAAAGACAATGTGCGGCGTATCATCCGCCTCGGCGGCGGTGCTTTCCTCACGCAGTCGCCGCTCCACCTCGCGCATCAGTGAGGTCTTGCCGATGCGCCTCACCCCGAGTACTGCATAGCTGACATCGGGGTTGCCCAGGATCTTGGCCACCTCATACTCACGGTCAAAGAAGCAGCTTCCAGTCACCGGCGAGGTAGTGTTATACGGTGCAAGGATCGAGATCGGCACCTGAGCCGAAAGGATGTCCAGAAGCTGTCCACTGGGCCGGCGCGAGCGCAGGATTTCGCGTTGTTCTTCCTCGCCCACAAAGGCCAGGGTCTGCAAAGGACTGCGCAATGCCGAACGCAGTGCGCTGCTGTCACCATCTACCAGCACCAGTACGATGCGCCGCTGCCAGCCTCGCTCACGGACGACGTCCTGCAGGCTCTGCAGGAGTTGCCTGGGAGAGACGTTGGTGAGGTCGGATCGCTGAATATGTACCACTGGCGTCCAGTCAGACAGGCGCAGCCGCCACGAAGAGAGGTCCAAGTAGTAGAGGGTGTACCCCAGGGCGGATTTGCCGCTCAGGAGCCGATACTCGAGCTTCTCACTCAGGAATTCCAGCAGCGGAGGGTACTCTTTGCCCATCTCTTCCTACCTTCAAGTGAGAGCGCGTCTGCAAACGCTCACTGGCCAGCCCCGTTCCTGGACCGGGCGAGAGCAGCCCTGGAGCAGACCACATTCTGTCCATTATAGGCCAATTGCCCAGGCCACACAGGCGCGCGCTCGAAGCAATCGTCAGCTAGAACCAGTCAATGCTTGACATACTTCGCGAGGCCGGATACAATTATGGTGAAGCAGGCCGGGCCGTTCGGGCAGTTGACTGAAGGGGTGTTCGCTCACATGCCACCGCAGGTCAACAAGAAACCGCCGATTCTACGCCTTCTCACAGGCATAGACCCAAGACTCTGGCGCGACGTCCTGGGCGTGCTGTTGTTGTCCCTCGGCGGGGTTACCATCCTGACCCTTCTTTCCATAACTCGAGGCACAATCACTACCGCCTGGATGCATTTCCTGCGGCGCTTGTTCGGCTGGGGAGCATTTCCATTCAGTGTCTTCCTGCTTCTCGCTGGTCTCTGCCTCCTCTGGGCTGATCTCCGCAATCGGGTGACCCTGAGTGCCAGAAGCCTCGCCGGCCTGGAGATGCTGGGGTTTTCTTTGCTTGGTCTATCGCACTGGTTCTATCCTTCTGAAGCAGCACTGCCAGCAGCCCGGAGTGGCCAGGGCGGAGGCTTTGCTGGTTGGGCTCTGAGTTACCTCCTGTCCATCACGGCAGGACGCTTTTTCGGGTTTCTGCTTCTGGTTGGCGCCGCTACGGCTGGCCTGGCCTTGCTTCTGCGCATGGACCGGGCGGACGCACTTGCTGCACGTGACTATCTGCGTGCCGTGCTGACCAGGAAGCCTTCCCCACCTCAACCGGCTGAACGCTCCAAGACCACTCCAGAGACGACCACTCCCTCGGTCAAGCAGCGCAAACCTACCGCCAGGCCCGAGGCTGCACCAGTACCAGAACCACCAGTGCCCAAGACCCCAACCGCTACGCCGCGGCCGCGCCGTCTACGCCGTGATAGGTCATTGCCGCCACTTGATCTACTCGACGGGGGCGACCAGGAGTCCTACGGCGAAGCAGACACCCGCCTCCGACAACAGCTCATTGAGGAAACGCTGGCCCACTTTGGTGTGCCAGCCAAGGTTGTAGAGACGCGTCAGGGGCCCACAGTAACCCAGTTTGGCGTAGAGCCAGGGTTTCTTTCCACGACCGGTCCGGATGGTCAGGCCAAGCCACGCAAGGTTCGCGTGGGGCAAATTCTCGCCCTTCAGGACGACCTCGCCCTGGCACTGGCCGCTTCTTCAATTCGCATCGAAGCGCCCGTGCCCGGCCGGTCTGTCGTCGGTATCGAAGTCCCTAACGAAAAACCGTCACTGGTTGGCCTGCGCGGTGTCATCGAGAGCAAAGCATACCGTGATATCGACTCTCGGCTGCGCGTGGCTCTGGGCAAAGACGTGTCGGGCCAGTCAGTGCCTGCCGACCTTGGACAAATGCCACATCTGCTCATTGCTGGAGCCACTGGCACTGGCAAATCTGTATGTATCAACGCCATCTCTGCCTGCCTGCTTCTGGACAATACACCCGAAGATCTCAACCTCATCATGATCGATCCCAAGATGGTTGAGCTCACCAACTATAACGGGGTTCCTCACCTTCTGGGCCAGGTCATCACCAACGTCGAGGAGGTAGTCCGGGCTCTACGCTGGCTCACGGCCGAAATGGACCGACGCTACAGGCTGTTTCTCGAAGCCTCTGTTCGCAATATCGACTCGTACAATCAAAAGGCCAGCGGCAGCGGCGTAGACAAGCTTCCCTACATCGTCACGCTGATCGATGAGTTGGCCGATCTGATGATGACCGCTCCGGACGAGATAGAGCGTTTGATCTGCCGCATCGCACAACTGGCACGGGCCACGGGCATTCATCTGGTAATTGCCACGCAGCGCCCATCCGTCGATGTTATCACCGGGCTGATCAAAGCCAATTTCCCCGCACGCATCAGCTTTGCCGTAACAACGCAGGTTGACTCGCGGGTCGTGCTGGATACCACCGGGGCTGAGCAACTGCTCGGTCGCGGTGACATGCTGTACATGGCGTCTGATTCCAGCAAGTTGATACGCCTGCAGGGGTGCTTTGTTTCCGACGAGGAGCTCGCTCGTCTCGTCAAGTACTGGAGCGAAAAGCCAGACTGGGCTGCCGGCTCGACAGGCAAGGAGGCGCCCTGGGCCAGCATCTCAATCGAAGCCAATGAACAGACCGACGACCTGCTGGAGCAAGCAATCGACCTGGCCAGAGGACGCACCACCATATCAACCTCCTTCATTCAGCGGCAATTGCGCATCGGTTTCCCCCGGGCGGCCCATCTGATCGACTTGATGGAACAACAAGGTGTGGTTGGACCGGCCGAGGACGGTGGTCGCTCGCGTGAGGTATTGCTCGGCGACGAGGACTCTGGCGATGATTATCAAGAAGACCCATCCGCCTAGAGGCGAGCCCACGCCACCCGGCAAAAGGAAGCAAATTGATCCATATCGGAACCAGCGGCTATAGCTATGATGATTGGGTTGGCCCATTCTACCCCGCCGACCTGGCCAAGTCCTCCTGGCTGACCTACTACTCCAACGAGTTCTCCTGCTGCGAGATCAACTTTACCTACTACCGTCTGCCAGAGGCCCGCACTCTGGCGGCCATGGCCCGCAAGACCGGTGACGGCTTTCTGTTCACCGTCAAGGCCACCCAGGAATTGACCCACAAGCGCGAAGGCAACGATGCTCTCTTTGGCCAGTTCGTCGCTGCCCTCCGGCCGCTGATTGACCCGGGCAAGTTCGGTTGCATCCTCGCTCAGTTCCCCTTCTCCTTTCAGCCCTCTCCAGCCAACTGCGACTATCTGCGCTCGTTGCCCGAGCGATTCCAGGGCCTCCCCGTGGTCATCGAGTTTCGCAACGTTGGCTGGATCAGCAAGCCTACGTTCAGCCTGCTGAAGGAGAACCATCTGGGCTTTTGTTGCGTCGATGAGCCTCCTCTCAAAGGTTTGTTGCCTCCGGTTGCCGAGGCAACCAGCTCCATTGCCTACGTCCGGTTCCACGGGCGCAACGCACAAAAGTGGTGGAGCCACGACCAAGCCTGGGAGAGATACGACTATACCTACTCGGCCGAGGAATTACGGGAATGGGTGCCTCGAATCAAGTCCCTGGATGCTGTGGCTGAGCATACGTTCCTCTTTGCCAACAACCACTGGCACGGTCAGGCCGTTGACACGGCGCGTCAACTTCGACTGCTATTACCATAGATAAGGAGGCGCCATTAGCAGATTGGCTCTACAGCAGCGTTAGCCCTTTCCACTGGCTAACGCTGTCATTTGTACAAAGCAGCGGTTGCTGGTGTATAATGTTGTGCTTTCCAAACAGGGGAGCTTCTCGTGAGGAGGGAATCATGTCTGGACATTCACATTGGGCAACAATCAAGCGCAGCAAGGGCGCGGCCGACGCCAAGCGAGGCCAGCTCTTTACCAAGCTGGGACGCGAACTGGAAATCGCTGCTCGAGAGGGTGGCGGCGACCCCAACTCGAACTTTAAGCTTCGCCTGGCCGTGGACAAGGCCAAGCAAGCGCAGATGCCAAAGGACAATATCGAGCGAGCCATCCAACGCGGAACTGGCCAGCTCAAGGGCGAGTCCCTTGAAGAAATCCAGTACGAGGGCTATGGGCCACAGGGCACAGCGCTCATCGTCGAGGTCGTGACCGACAACCGCAATCGCGCTGCCTCGGAAGTGCGCCGGGTATTCTCTCGTCATGGGGGAAACCTGGGATCAACTGGCTCCGTTGCCTGGATGTTCGAGCGCAAAGGCACTATCAGCCTTCAACCCGACGACGTAGATGCAGAGGAGCTAGCCCTCCTGGCCATCGATGCCGGAGCCGAGGACGTCAAAGTCGAAGACGACCTTGTAGAGGTGTACACCAGGCCCGAAGAACTGATGAAGTTCAAGGAGACTTTCGAGCAGAAGAAGATTCCGTTCGAGAGCGCCGAGTTGGCCTGGATTCCCAAGTCGCTGGCTCAGCTCGACGTCAAGGCAACCCTGGCCAACTTGCGACTCATCGACTCGCTTGAGGAGCTCGATGACGTCTCGCACGTCCACTCCAACCTCGAAATCAGCGAGGAAGCCGCGCAGGCCTACGAGGCTGAAGAGTAACTTTGTCGATTCAGGCGACAGGCCCGGCAATGGTCGTCCTGGGCGTGGATCCTGGCGTAGCCACAACTGGCTACGGCGTGATCAGGCAGGACTATGATTGCATCCAGCCTGTCGCCTATGGCGTCATCCAGACGCCGGCCTCTCAGTCACTTCCTCATCGGCTGCAGCAACTCTACCGTGAGCTAAGTCAGTTGATCAGCTCCTATTGCCCGACGGAGGCTGCCGTAGAGGAGCTGTTCTTTGCCAAGAACGCAAGCACGGCTCTCACCGTGGGGCACGCCAGAGGGACAATCCTGTTGGCACTGGAAGACCGGCAACTGCCTACCTACGAGTACACTCCACTTCAGGTAAAGCAGGCCATCACCGGGTACGGCCGGGCCGCCAAGGAACAAGTCCAGGAGATGGTGCGTCTGCTGTTGGGGTTACCCGAGATCCCGCGGCCCGACGACGCGGCCGATGCTCTGGCCATCGCCATCTGTCACGCTCATACGTCTTCAGTCACGCGGCGGCTCGCAGGCCTTAAACTGGGGAGAATCTCATGATTACCTCGTTGCGTGGGCAGGTAGTAAGCCGGGGTGAGAACCATGTTGTCATCGACGTTGGCGGGGTGGGTTTCAAGGTATGGGTTCCCCCGCAAACCGCGGCCGGTTTCGAGACTGGCCAGTCGGCGCACCTCTTCACGCACCTGCACGTCCGCGAGAACGAGCTAGCGTTGTACGGCTTTCGCAGCTCGGACGAGCTGCACCTGTTCGAGTTGCTGCTGGGCGTCACAGGCATTGGTCCCAAGATGGGGCTCAAGGTCGTCTCGCTGCTGTCTGCGCAGGCGCTGAGCGACGCCATCTCGCGCGGTGATGTTGCTGCTCTCACCCGTATTCCCGGCATTGGCAAGCGTACCGCTGAGCGCGTAGTAGTAGAACTCAAAGGCAAGCTGGGGTTGTCGCTCGAGTCCTCAGCATACCCTGCATTGACCACCGGCGATACAGAGGTCATCGCCGCACTAACGTCCCTGGGCTACAGTGTGAACGAAGCTCAGGCTGCTCTGCAGTCCCTGCCACCGGGTGATCTTCCCGTCGAAGAACGAATACGCCTGTCGCTGCAGTACTTTGCCAGGGAGTAATCCTTCAGGAGGAATCACGATGAACTGGGTCGATTTTGCCATCGTGGTTGTAGTAGCCCTGACCACTTTCTCCAGCCTGCGGGCGGGTGTCATACGGCAGGCCATGGCCCTGATAGGTCTGGCCGTAGGGATCTACGGTGCCATCGGCAACTATCAGCGACTGGCCGCTCAGCTGGCTACCTACATCGCCAACCCCACCCTCTGTAGCCTGGTGGCGTTCGTGTTGATACTGGTTGTGGTCTGGGTAGCTGCTGCATTTGTGGCCACGCTGGTTCGCGCCGCCCTTAACGCCTTCGGCCTTGGTTGGGCCGATAACCTCATGGGGATGATCGTGGGGCTCTTGATGGGGCTGCTGATTGCCGTAGGACTACTGTCCTTGATGGTCCGGCTGCCAGTTCCAGCCCTAACGGAGGCGGTGCAGCACTCGACCCTGGCCTCTTACGTGTTCATGCTCCTGCCTTACTTCAAGAACCTGCTGCCGAGCGACCTCAAGATCTTGAACACACTCTGAGACCGCTCGTCAGCGGTGTACGGGGCGACTATTCGCTCAGGCCAGCCTCGGTCGTTTCGTCCTCGCCAATGCGCCTGAGCTTCTCCGGGCTGTCAATGCGGTCGATATACAATATCCCGTCAAGATGGTCTATCTCATGTTGGAAGGCCCGGGCCAGCAGACCCGTCGCTTTGGTGCGGATCTTGCGTCCGTTCACATCCTGGCCCTTTACCGTCACCTGCGTTGCCCGCTTGACCTCCCCCACATAGCCCAGCACTGACAGGCAGCCCTCCGGCCCTTCTTCTTCTCCGCTTGCTTCGATGATCTCCGGGTTGCAGTAGATGTACAGTTCGCCGGGTTCGCTCTCCTGGCCTTCTTCGTCCGTCTTGCCAGGCATCTGAATGACGATCACCCGTTGCGATACCCCGATCTGCGGAGCGGCTAAGCCCAGACCTTCGGCGGCATGCATTGACTCGAGCATCTCCTCTGTCAAAGAAGCCACTTGCTGCCCAAATGTCTTGATCTTCTTGGCTTTCTGCCGCAGTACTGGCGCACCAGCCTGCAGGATGGGACGAGGCATCTGCTCAGCTCTCCTCTGCACTCTCAACCGCAACCCGCTCACCATCGCGCACTTGCTTGAAAGCGACAGCGTCGCCCTCGATCTGCCCCAAGACATTAACCGCGCTGGCCGGGCGTATTTCGCTGCCGCGGCTCCCTGGCGTGGGACCAAAGAAGATGCACAGGGCATTCCCCGGAGGCCAGTAGCCGAGGTCGCCGAGCTCGACCGTCTCTCGGGCATTGTCCTCTTCCAGGATGACGGGAATGGGAAAGTAGACCTCATCGCCCCAGATTCGGGCCTGGCCCTGGAGCGGAAGAGCAGCCCAGATGGCATCGGCCGTTGGGCTGTCGTTCAGCGTCGCTTCTGCCTGGACTGTTCCCGCACGAATCCTGATACGTCGCATCGCTCCTCCTGATACCTGACAATTATACCTGCGCTGGCTATGGGTGCCAACGGACGACCCTGCGCCTCTCTCCCCTGAACGGCTGAGCCAGTCGCGGCGTATTCACTGAGGATGGTTGAGAGTGTGGAATATGTGGGCGACGTGCAACGGCAGACGGGAGATCGCCGAGTACGAACGCGGAAAGGTTCGTAGTACAGGCTTCAGCCTGTCCGGATGGGGAGCGCTGAAGCGCAACTACGAACCTAATCCCGCTCGAACAGCATACCCTGACTGTGTTCGTGCTCCTCAGGCGGTTTTTCCACACTCTCGATGGTTGGTATTGGTCACACCAGATGCCTGCACTATAATGACCAGCTTCACTGGAGGAGATGATGCGAAAGAGACATAGCACTCTGACCCTGGCGATTCTCTGCATTGCACTGCTTCTCACTGCATGCGAAGCGGTCTCGCCCAAGACCCGCAAGGTGATTCCCGAATGGAGCCGCGGTCTGCAACTCGGTGTGGCTGCTGTCAACCAGCCTGTCCACATCGTCAGCTCGCAGGGCAAGGCCCACGTTCTCTGGGTTACGGCCGGCAATAGGTCGCTCTCCTACGTGAGACTCGGCGAGTCCGGACAGGTCGAGTCCCATGCGGAGCTGGCCATTGGCGGCGCTCATCCCAGCGACACACACCTATTGGTGCGCAGCGATGGTACCTGCGCCGCACTCTGGACAGATAACCCCAATATGCCGCGCGCGCTGTTCCTGGCGCAATTTGCAGCCGATGGCGCCCTGCTGTCTGGACCAACTCGGCTCACTCCTGACGGAGCCCGAGTTGCTGATATTGCGGCCGTCTCCGGCACCGACGATAGCTACGAGCTGTTCTGGGCCGACGAAAGTCCTGCTGAGGGCGGGTTGCATCACATTCGCCTTTCCGGTCAGTCGCCGGGACAGGATCAGTTGCTGGTAGCTGGCGCGATGAGTCCGGTCGCTCAGGCAGACCAGAACGGACGCATTCATCTCACCTGGACCGTTGAACCCTCGCTCCGCGAGAACTATGTGTACTATGCCCTCTTTGACCCGGCCACCCAGAGCCTGATCTCACCCACGCGGGTGGCCATGTACCGAACCGCCACAGGCCTGGTCTCATACCCACCCAGGCTAGGCCTTGATTCCACCCGCGTCTATCTGTTCTGGTCGCTGGAGCAGCGCGGCGGCGGAAACAGCCCTGGCGAAGCCCACACCTACTATGTGTCCTTCCCCATCGACCAGCCACAGGCCGTAGAGCCAGTGATGTTGGACATTCCGGATCTCGCACGTCCAGTTTACGCTGCTGCCACTGGCGAGCTGCCTTACAACCGGCTTGCTTCCGCCACAGTTGGCAGCCCCACTTCGCTGCTCTACATGCCTTCAACCATTAGCGGCCAAAATACGGAGCTAGGCGTCTTTCTGGTGGCCCAGGTATCAACCAGACATCGAACTACCAGAGAGGTTGTCTGGGCGCTTTTCCGTGATGGAACGCTTCAGGGCTATCAGCTTCCCAGCTCGACCGGCAGCGCCATGCGCCCCGAGGCCTCTCTGGACAGCAACGGAAATGTGCACCTGGTTTGGCTGAGCACCGGAGGTTTTGGCCGCTACGAGGTGTACTATGCCAGCACAGCACCCAAGATCAGATCCGCCCTGGACCGGATTACGCTCCAAGATCTGGCGGCGGATTTGCTCAATGCGATGTGGAACCTGGCGCCAGCCATCGGTTTCTTCCCGCCGGTGTTCCTGCTCTGGACCTTTGTCTCGTTCGTCTGGGTAATCCTCTATTACTTTGTCCGGGTGGAGGGCGGGATGGAGCGCCGGGGCTCGCAGATTGCCCTGGGCATCGCCATCCTCCTCTATCTCTTCTCCAAGCTCTTCCTGATGCCAGGCGTCCTGTTCTATGCACCATTTATCAACCGGTTCCCGGAGCACCTCCAGATTGTGCCGGTTCTGGGCACACCTCTGTTGACCCTGGCCGCGGCTATTGCTGCCCTGTGGCTCTACGCACGCAAACGTGAGTTCAAGTCGCTGTTTGCGATGTACATGATCTTTGTATTGACCGACGCGCTGCTTTCGCTCATCATCTATGTTCCCGGTTGGCTCGGGGGATAGACGACAGGAGAACAGATGCCGAATCCCACCCCAGGTCGAAATGACCCTTGCCCATGCGGCAGCGGCAAAAAGTACAAGAACTGCTGCCTCGGCAAGGATCGTGCCCGGCAGTTGCGCTCAACCAGCTGGCGAAACGAAGAACAGGAGACCCTGGAGAAACTGCTGGCTTTTGCTCAGCGGGCCACGTTCACCGCGCAGATCACCGTTGCGTTCAACCTCTTCTGGAACGGCACCTACGGCCTATCAGCCCTGCGCATGATTGATCAGGGCGAGTCGGCTCGATTCCTCGACTGGTACATGTTCGACTATCGCCTCGAAGGGGGCTCCCAGCGCATCATTGACCTCTTTGCCGGCGACGAGACCATCCATCTGTCCACCGTAGAGCATGAAAGAGTCAGGGCCTGGCGCGATTCCTATACGAGCCTGTATCGCAGGGCCGGCCAGGTGAACCAGTCCGTCTTTCAGGTTGAGGATCTGCTCCAGAACAACACCATCGAGGTCATGGACACCGGATTTGGCCACCTCGGGTTGGCCGGCGATGTGATCATCGGGCGGCTGCTGCGTTCTTCGTCGCCGCCTCATCTATCCTGGGCGGCCGTCCTGTTGCCAGCCGATATGGCAGACCCGCTGACTTCCTTCGCCAGAGAGGGCTACCGGCAGTACCGCGAAACGCACTCACTGGCCTCCTGGCCCGAGTTCCTTTCCAATTCTGGCTACATCTTTAACCACTATTTGCTCAAGGCGGCCGCCGAGGCCAGGCAGCCACGAGTCGGAAAGCACGCCTACTACGACGCTTTTGCCACTCTGAGCAGATTGAGCCAAGCCGAGAGTGAATTGCGCGAGGAAAGGGCGCGCCGAGCCAGCCTGATGCACCAGGAGCGCGGCAAGAAACCCACCGAAGAGCCGGCCATAAGGCAGACCAAGGGGGGATTGCTTCTACCGGGGAATGTGAGCTACAAAGGGAGCCAGGGGCGAGGTCGCTAGACCCGGATGACACACGAGGGGGCTAGGCCCCCTCGTCTTCTTCTACCGCCGGCGCTGCGGCACTAGATGGTTGTTCGGCCACGCGCTTCCGGCCGCAGTAAGGACATACAGTCCAGTTGAGGTCAAGCGGCCGCTGGCAGTTAGAGCAGGACTGGCGCAGCTCGGTTGCACAGTACGGACACACCAGGTATTCTGCCGCCACGTTACGTTTGCAGTTCGGACAGACACAGCGCTCCTCGATGTCCTTCAGCATCGCTTCCTGGCTCAGCGCGTGCTCGTACGCCTCAGTCAGTGTCTGTTGTGGCCGAAGCACAAAGTACAGCAGCAACCCGGGGATGTTGAACACCAGCACCAGAAGCGTCACCAGTATCTGAACCAGCACATCGCGGCTGCGCGAGCGAATATCACGCACCGTCCAGATAACCAGGCTGAGCAAAAACAGCACCCCGTAGGCGCCCAGCAACATGAGCACAAAGCTCAGAATCGCTTTGATATTCGCAGGCAAAGTCATGCCGTAGTACCCTCCACCAGAAGTGGTGCCGATTATACAAGAGTTTCGCATCAGCGGCCAAGTAACGCTATAATGGGCTGAGTCCGCCGGGACGGTCGGCTCCGCTCACTGGGAGCGGTATGGTGAAGGAGGTCGAGCCGAAATGCCCATGATTTCCGCTACCGTGGACAGCATCCGCGCCAGCCTCATGTCCAATCAGCGGGTCGTGCTGCTAAAGGACACCAACGCAGAACGTTACCTGCCCATCTGGATCGGGCCATTCGAGGCAGAAGCCATCGCTATGGCGCTGCAGCACGTCAAGCCACCGCGGCCGATGACCCACGACCTGCTCAAAGCTATTCTGGATGAGCTAGGGGCCACGGTCTCTCACATCCTGGTTAGCGAGCTGGCTGAGAATACCTTTCACGCTCTGATCGTGATGGATATCGACGACCGCCATCTGGAGATCGATTCAAGACCCAGCGATGCCATTGCGCTGGCTGTACGCTGTGGCGTTCCAATCTATATCGCCGAGGAAGTGATGGCCCAGGCCGGTATCACTCCCAGCGCTGAGCTAGAGCCACTCGAACCGGCAACTCCTGAGGAAAAACAGCAGCTCTCGGCATTCCGGGATTTTCTGGACAGTCTGGATTCTCACGAACCACAAGGCGGCTAGCACTATGACCATGGAGCGGTTGCCCCCACAGAACATAGAAGCAGAACAATCCGTACTTGGCAGCCTTCTGATTGACCCGGAGGCCATCGTCAAGGTTGCGGCGTTCTTGCATCGCGAAGACTTTTCCCGGGAGGCCCATGCCCGGGTCTACTCGGCGATCCTCGACCTCCATGAGCGCGAGGAGCCGGCTGATTTTGTGACGCTGACCGACGAGCTGCAGCGCCGCGGCCAACTGGAGACGGCAGGAGGCGCAGCCTATCTCACCTCTTTGATCAACAGCGTGCCAACTTCGATACACGTAGAGTACTATGCTCATATTGTCGAGCGCACAGCCATTCTGCGCCGCTTGATCGAGGCGGCATCCAAGATCGCGGGCCTGGCCTATGAAGAAGCCGAAGATGTGGATGCAGTCGTAGACCGCGCCGAACAGGTGCTTTTTGAGGTTTCGCAGAGGCGCGTCACGCGCGGGCTCGTTCCCATCAACACGATCTTGAACGAGTACTACGATCGCCTCGAGTACCTCCAACTACATCGAGGAGAGATGGTCGGCCTGCCTACTGGCTTTGTCGACCTCGACCGCCTTCTGGGAGGGCTGCAACGCTCGGACCTGATCATTGTCGCTGGTCGTCCAGGCATGGGCAAGAGCAGTCTGGGGCTGACCATTGCGAACAATGTCGCACTCAAGCACAACAAGGTGGTGGCCTTCTTTAGCCTCGAGATGTCGGGCGAGCAACTGGTACAGAGGCTCATCGCCGGCGAGACAGGCATCAGTTCACAGCGCCTGCGCACCGGCGATCTCGCCGACGCAGATTGGTCCAGGATGGTCAAGGCAAGCGGTACTCTCTCCGACTCTCTGGTCTTTGTCGATGACTCTCCCTCACCCTCGCCCATAGAGATCCGCACCAAGAGTCGCCGGCTGGCGGCAGAGTACGGGTTGGATTTGATCATCGTTGACTACTTGCAACTGCTGCGCAGTGGCATCCAATCGGAGAACCGTGTCCAGGAAGTATCGTACATCTCGCGCTCGCTCAAGGGTCTGGCCCGTGAGCTCAATGTGCCGGTCATCGCCATGTCGCAGCTATCCCGCGCCGTGGAGACTCGCTCCGACAAGAAGCCCATCCTGGCAGACTTGCGCGAGTCCGGGTCAATTGAGCAGGATGCCGACGTGGTTCTGTTTATCTACCGCGATGAGCAGTATGATACTGACACGGACCGCAAGAACATCGCCGACATTCTGATCGCCAAGCACCGCAATGGCCCTACGGGCCAGATCTCGCTACGCTTTGTCAGCGAGCAAACCAAGTTCACTGACCTTGACACCTATCACGACGAACTCGGCTACGTTCCCGAGCCTGAGGCGACATGAGCTTTTCTGGTTTTCCCGGCGGCAGACTGGCCCAGACGCCCCTGCCCAACCTGCTGTTCAGCGAGCTGATTCCCCAGATAGATGACCTCGGAGAGCTCAAGACAACACTGCACATCTTGTGGTTGCTGTCTCGGAAGCGCGGCTCGCCGCGCTTTGTCACCCTGCAGGAGCTGCAGGGCGACAGCACCCTGGCCCGCAGCCTGAGCGGTCTGGCCGCTACACCGGCAGAGGCCATTGAGGCCAGCCTGAAAAAAGCCGTTGGCAGGGGCACCCTGCTCCATCTGCTGAGCGAAAGCGGTCTGGACCACATCTACCTGCTGAACAGTCCTCAGGGACGCCGCACCGCCGAAAAGGCCGAGTTGGGCGAACTGCAGCTCGCCAGCAGTACACTGCACATCGAGCCGGCCGTGCCGTCTGAGCGGCCCAACATCTTTGTGCTCTATGAGCAGAATATTGGTCTGCTGCAACCGATGATCGCCCAGGAACTGGAAGAAGCCGAGCGCACCTACTCGCCAGAGTGGATCGAAGACGCGTTTCGCATCGCCATCGAGAACAATGTTCGCAACTGGAAGTACATCCGGCGCATTCTAGAGCGCTGGGCAGCCGAAGGCCGCAACGACGGGACGACCACTCAGTCTCGCTCCCGCGGGGGGGACAAATCGCGTGACAGAACCTGGTACACCGAAGAAGAAGCCCGCAAGTTCATCCAGCGCTGAGTGCCCGCTTTGCCACGGGGTCGGGTTTGTCCGTCGCGACGTGCCACCGGGACACCCCGATTTTGGTCAGGCCATTCCCTGCCGTTGTATCGCCGTTCAGAGGCAACAGCGTCGAATCTCGGCTTTGCTGGAGGCCAGCAATCTGGGCCTCCTAACACGCATGACCTTTGATACCTTTAAACCAAACGGTCACGGTCTCAACCCGCATATGCAGGATAACCTGCGCAAAGCTTATGAGAAGGCCCGCTCCTACGCCGCAAACCCCCAGGGGTGGCTTGTCTTCCGGGGCAGCTATGGCTGCGGCAAGACCCATCTCGCTGCGGCCATCGCCAATGAACAGGTGGCCCGCGGCAACTCGGTGCTCTTTGTCGTTGTGCCGGACCTGTTGGACTACCTCAGGGCTGCCTTTGCGCCTAGTAGCTCCGCCACCTTTGACCAGCGCTTTGAAGCACTGCGCACTGCGCCCCTCCTGATTCTCGACGACCTGGGTGCCCACAGCACCACGCCCTGGGCCCAGGAAAAGCTATTCCAGATTCTCAATTATCGTTACAACGCCCAGCTCCCAACAGTGATTACCACCAATTGCGAGCTGGATATGTTCGATCCTCGCCTGCGCTCTCGCCTGATGGAACTTGAATGGTCGACCATGGTGCAGATCCTTGCCCCTGATTTCCGCGGCACTGCCGTGGTCGAACAGTCAGAACTCAGCAGCCTGGGCCTGCACAAAGAGCAGACCTTTGAAGCCTTTGACCTCCGCGAAGGCGACCCGGCCCTCGATGCAGCGCAAAAGTCGAATCTCAGGCGCGCCCTGGCCACAGCACGCGCCTATGCCGAGGAACCCACCGGCTGGCTCGTGCTCACCGGAGGCTATGGCTGCGGCAAGACTCACCTGGCTGCGGCCATTGCCAACCAATGCGTCGACTCGGGAAACCCGGCTATCTTTGTTGTTGTTCCGGATCTGCTGGATCACCTGCGAGCCGCCTTTGCTCCGAGCAGTACGGTGACCTTTGACCGCCGCTTCGATGAGATCCGTCGGGCACCCATGCTCGTCATTGACGATCTTGGCTCCCAGAGCGCCACTCCCTGGGCGCAGGAAAAGCTGTTCCAGTTGTTCGACCACCGCTACAATGCCCAGTTGCCGACCGTAATTACTATGACCAGGGACGTGGACCTCGACCCGCGCCTCAAGACACGCATCATGGATACCACCCGCTGCCGCATACTCGAGATCACCGCACCCAGCTATCGCGGCGAAGGTCGGTCGAACCCGCCACCCAAGCCCCGCTCCACCCCGAGCCCATCTCGCGGCCGCCGCGGACTGGGAGTAGCGCGCTAGACATGCCCAGCGATTTGCAGGGCCGGGACCGCGCGCGACTCGTTCGATGGCGGATCACCTTCATCGCGGTGCTTGCTGTCCTCCTTCTCCTCGCAGCATCTGGCTGGCTCAGGAGGCATTCCATCCGCGCCTATTTCAGCAGCGTCACGGGCGAGGAAGACCTCAACGAGCAGGTCAAGGGCCTGGGGCGTCTCATCATCCTGCGGCTGACTCGACCCCCGCTTCAACTGGACCCAATGGTTCCGATCGCCCACGCGGACGTCAATCCCTTTGGCGTGAATGCTTTCCTCGAGCAAGAGGTAGAGCCGCAAAAGCTCGAGCTGGCCATGCAAATGATTCGCGATGCGGGGTTTCACTGGGTGCGCCAGGAGTTTCCCTGGGAAGACATCGAACACAGCGCCCGCGGCGATTTCTGGGACCACAAGTGGAACAAGAGCGCCTGGGAAAAGTACGACCGCATCGTGGACCTGGCCAATCAGTATAGTCTGGAGCTCATTGTTCGCCTGGGCAATCCTCCTACCTGGGCGCGGGCTGACGGCGATGCCCGCGGCACCTTTGCCCCGCCAGATGATCCGGAGGACTTGGGCAACTTTGTCCATGCCGTGGTTGAGCGCTATCGCGGCAAGGTAACGTACTTTCAGATCTGGAACGAGCCCAACATCTATCCCGAATGGGGCGAGCAGCCGGTGGACGCGGCTGGCTACGTCAAGCTGCTGCAGGTTGCCTATCGCAGAGCCAAGGAAGCCAACCCTGACTGTGTCATCATCAGTGCGGGACTGGCGCAGACCATCGAAACCGGCCCAAAGAACTTGAGCGACCTCACTTACCTTCAACAGATGTACGACGCCGGCGTCAAAGGCTACTTTGATATTATGGGTGTGATGGCCTACGGCCTCTGGACCGGGCCGGGCGACCACCGGGCCAGCCCTGAGCTGACCAACTTTGCCCGCCCGCAGCTCATCCGCGACATCATGGTGCGCAACGGTGACGCAGACAAAGCGCTTTGGGCTACCGAGATCGGCTGGAACGCCGTTCCGCAGGATTTCGCCGGCATTCCCACCTACGGCCGCGTGACCCTGGACCAGCAGGCTCGCTACGCGGTACAGGCTTACCAGCGCGCCCAGGAAGAGTGGCCGTGGATGGGCGTGATGAACTACTGGTTCTTCAAGCGTGCTACAGACGCCGAGACAGGCCAGGCCTTTTACTACTTTCGGCTCGTGGAGCCCGACTTTAGTCCGCTGCCTGTGTACGCCGCGCTGCGTGACTATGCCAATCAACCGGCCGTCGTCTACCCGGGGTACCATCAGGAGGATCACTGGGCCCTGCGCTGGAGCGGAACCTGGGAGTCCGTCCAGGACAGTCAGGCCGTGCTGCAAACTATGCGCCGGAGCACCGACACGGGTAGCAGCCTGGCCTTTGACTTCCAGGGCACAGACCTCGACCTCGTGGTGCACCGCGACGAGCAGAGTGGCGAGATTCAGGTATGCCTTGATGGCCAGACTTTCCAACCCATCAGCCTCCGCAGCCAGCGGCCCGAGCACTCTGTGCGCCTTTCCCTGGCCAGACGCCTGTCCAGGGGAAAGCACTCGGTCGAGATCACCACCGTCAACTCCGCGGGGACGCACGTGGACATCGACGGTCTCGTTGTGCAGGCCAACACCACACCCTGGTCGCTGTGGGGCCTCGCCGCGGCCGTGGTAGTGATTTTGTCCATCCTGGTGCACAGCCGCTGCCGCGGCTGGCGCGCTAGGCTCACCTCTCCCTGATTCTCGCTAATGCCCCCGCTGCCAGACTGATTGACATCTGTCTATCTCGGTTGTAACATAATCCGCCTGGTCGGGACTCCACCCCGACCACACCACTATGCTCATGGAGCAAGAAGAAGGTTTCTGTGGACCCTACCATCTGTGCAGAGATCTCGGCCATCGTGCAGAGAGCACTTCAGGAGGACATCGGCTCGGGAGACGTCACAACGGAGTGGACTCTGCCAGCCGATCTCCATCAGAGGGGCCGTCTGCTCGTCAAGGCTGCTGGCGTCGTAGCCGGTCTGGACGTTGCCCGAACCGTGTTCGAAACCATCGACACGTCAGTTCGCTTTGTGCCGCGCGTCGCTGACGGAGCTACCGTGTCCGCTCGACAGACCGTCGCCACTATCGACGGCCCTGCACGTTCCATTCTCGCCGGGGAAAGAGTTGCCCTCAACCTCTTGCAGCGTATGTCCGGCATAGCTACCCTGACCAGCCGCTACGTTGCCGCCGTGCGCGGTACGAAAGCAGCCATTCTGGACACCCGCAAGACAGCACCCGGTTTGCGTGTGCTGGACAAGCTAGCGGTGAGGCTGGGCGGCGGCCGGAACCATCGTATCGGTTTGTACGACATGGTGCTCATCAAAGACAACCATATCGCTGCCGCGGGCAGCATTACTGCGGCGGTGCAGGCGGTGAAACCACACAATCGTGCTGGCCTGAAGGTCGAGGTCGAAGTCAAGAACCTCGACGAGCTGCGTGAGGCCCTTGCCCTTGGCGTCGACCGGATCATGCTGGACAACATGAATCTGGAGGATATGCGCCAGGCGGTAAGCATCGCCGCTGGTCGTACCGAGCTTGAAGCCTCAGGAGGAGTATCCCTCGACGCGGTCACTGATATCGCCCGCACGGGGGTAGATCTGATCAGCGTCGGCGCACTGACCCATTCTGCAGCCGCTCTTGACATCAGCCTGGATCTGGAAGAGCAATCCCCTGTCAGCCTGGCGGACTACCAGGCGCTGTCCGAGGATCAGGTGTCTGCTCGCATCGAGCAGGCTCGCCGCGACCTCGGTAAGGATCTGGTGATCCTGGCTCACCACTATCAGCGCGACGAGGTAGTTCGCTTTGCCGATTTGCGCGGCGATTCTCTGGAACTCTCTCGTGCCGCCGCAGAGGTCCGCGACGCGCGCTATATCGTTTTCTGTGGTGTTGATTTCATGGCCGAGACAGCAGCGATGCTTTGCGCACCCACGCAAATCGTCTGCATTCCGGCCAGGGCCGCGGTCTGCCCGATGGCGCAGATGGCCAATGCTGAGCAAGCGCAGACTGCCTGGCAGCATCTGACCAAATTCTGGGGACAGGACCTGCTGCCCATTACCTACCAGAACTCGTATGCTAGTGTTAAGGCTTTTTGTGGCGAACGCGGCGGCGCCGTTTGCACATCGGCCAATGCACAGGCTCTCTTCCGCTGGGCACTCAAACAAAAGGGGCATATCCTCTTCTTCCCAGACGAGCACCTCGGCACAAACTCGGCTCTGGCCCTCGGCATTCCCAGAAGCAAGATTGTAGTCTGGAATCCCACCGAGCCTGAGGCAAGCGCGCGTGCAGCCCGTGATGCCACAGTGGTAGTGTGGAAGGGCTACTGTCACGTGCACACCTTCTTTACGGTCGAACAGGTCGCCGACGCTCGGCGCAAGTACCCTGGCATCCAGGTCGTGGTGCACCCCGAGTGTCCGGCCGAGGTCGTGGCCGCAGCAGACTCATCTGGTTCAACCTCTTTCATCATCCGTACGGTCGAGTCAGCCCCGCCCGGCGCCAGCTTTGCCATCGGTACGGAAATCCACATGGTGGCACGTTTGGCCAAGGAGCACCCCGACAAACTCATCGTACCGCTGGCCCGCGGCCTCTGCGGCGCGATGTACACCATCAATCCGTACAATCTCAGCTACACCCTCGACCGTCTACTGGTAGATGACCCGGTCAATGTCGTGACCGTGCCCCCGGAGATCGCCAGGTGGGCCAATCTGGCCCTGCAGCGAATGCTGGAGGTCAAGTGAGATGACGCACTTTGAAACCGACGTCCTCATCATCGGCTGTGGTATTTCGGGGGCCACTGCGGCACTGCGCCTGGCGAAGGACCCCCATCTGCGCATCACCATCGTCACGCCAGAAGAAGACCCCCGAGAATCCAATACCTACTATGCACAAGGTGGGATCATCTACCGCGGCGATGATGACTCGCCCGAGCTCCTCATTGGTGACATCGAGCGCGCCGGAGCAGGATTGAGCAACCCCGTTGCCGTCCGCATCCTGGCCGAGGAAGGCCCGGACCTGGTGCGGAACTTGCTGGTAGACAAACTCGGTGTGCCATTTGACAACGAGCCGGGCCATGGCATGGAGCGCATCAAAGAGGCGGCCCACTCGACCAAGCGCATTATCCATGTCGGCGATTACACTGGTCGGGCAATTCAGGAGAAACTGGTCGAGGCGCTGCGGAGCTGCCCTAACATTACTCTGCTGCCCAAGACGACCGCTGTTGACCTCCTGACGACGTCGCATCATTCGCGCAACCGCCTGGCTGTCTACGAGCCTCTGTGCTGCGTGGGAGCTTACCTCTTTGAGCAAACTACCGGTCGCGTTCGAGCCTGCCTGGCCAGGAAGACACTACTGGCCACAGGCGGCCTGGGCCGCATTTTTCTCTACAGCACCAACCCGCCTGCCGCTCGCGGCGACGGATTGGCCATGGCCTACAACGCCGGCGCGCGCATCATCAATGCCGAGTTCGTGCAGTTTCACCCAACTGCTTTCTACTACCGGGACCAGGCGCGATTCCTGGTGTCGGAGGCGGTCCGAGGTGCCGGGGCCAAGCTGGTCAACGACCGCGGTGAACCGTTTATGCACAAGTACGCGCCCGAGTGGCTCGACTTGGCTCCGCGCGACGTTGTCGCGCGCAGCATCCACCAGGAAATGTTGACCACCGGCAGCCCCTGCGTCTATCTCGACCTCAAGTCGTACCTCTCGGCGGACAAGATCACGGCGCATTTCCCCGCCATCTACCAGAAGTGCCTCGAGTTCGGTGTCGATATCACCCGTGATTGGATTCCTGTCGTCCCGGCGGCCCACTACCACTGTGGCGGTGTGTGGGTCGACGAATACGGCCGCTCTACCGTCCGCAACCTCTATGCGGTTGGTGAGGTTTCCTGCACCGGCGTACACGGCGCGAACCGGCTGGGCAGCGCTTCACTCTTGGAGGGGTTGGTCTGGGGGGCGCGTGCGGCAGAGGATGCGCAGCGCACATTGGATCAAGACTGCTGCGCCTATGTTGATATCCCGCCCTGGTACGATGAGGGCTTGACTCTCACCGCCGACCCGGCCCTGATTCAGCAGGACATGGCCAACATTCAGCATATCATGTGGAACTATGTTGGCCTGGTGCGCTCAGCCAGGCGTCTCGATCGGGCAATCAGCGACCTGCGGAACCTGCAGGTAGACATCACCCGTTTCTACGGCAGTACCAAGCTGTCCGACAGCCTGATCGGGTTGCGCAACGCCGTTCAAGTGGCTTTGATCATCTCCCAGGCTGCATGGGAGAACAAGGTCAGCCAGGGCTGCCACTATCGCGAGGACTAGCCCTGCTCTTTCTCGGCCACGCTGGTCAGGGCAGCCAGGGCTTTTTCATAGGCCCGGTAAGCCTCCTCTCCGTAGAGCACAAACCGCACCAGCGAAATATCCTGGTGGAACCGGATATACTCCAGTACCGTCTTGAGCGCCAGAGGGGCGGCCAACCCAAGGGGATAGCCATAAGCCCCCGTGCTCAACGATGGGAAGGCTACGCTCTTGATCCCTCGCTCAGAGGCCAGGGCCAAGCTATTACGATAGGCAGCGGCCAGGGTAGCGGCTTCGCCTTTGTTCCCACCATGATAGATCGGCCCTACTGTGTGGATGACGTAACGGGCCTTTAGCCGTCCACCCCCTGTGATCCGTGCCTGCCCTGGCGGGCAGCCGCCCAGCCGTCGACACTCTTCCAGAATCTGCGGGCCTCCGGCCCGATGGATCGCCCCGTCGACCCCTCCACCACCCAGGAGGCTCGGGTTCGCCGCGTTGACAATCGCCTCCGTATCCTGCGCGGTGATATCTCCCTGAACAAGCTCCAGAATGGATGCACCAACTGTGACCTGCATGGCACCCTCCGTATCAATTGGCCCCGTTTACCAGGGCCCGCAATCGGGGAAACAGAACGCCTACCAGTTCCCTCACTTGTGGATGGACCCACGCCTCAAGAGACAAGTCCATCAAGGCTGCATAGTCACGATAGCCCAACACAAGCTGTGCGAACTGATGTCCCGACAGGCGCAGTTCACACTCTGATTTGATAGGACCGGGCAGCCACGACACGCCGGTCAGTCTGCCTTCTTCAATGCTGATCCTAGCGACGTCTGGCAGCAAATTGATGTCCAGGGTAGCGTTACTGGTCCTGTAGGCAGAGTCAGCCAACCGTTTCTCCAGGACGGGAACAATGCGTTTCAGTAACTCGACAGCGTCCGTGACCTTGACTTGCCAGGCGTATTGCCGCTCTGGTTCCGCATGCATCTCCGTCACCAGTTTCAGCAGCTCATGTCGCGGATCCAGAGCAAAACATAGACCCTGGTAGTTTCTCTCCACGGCGACCCTGCGCGCGGAACGAAGCATGGCCTCGTATGCCACGGTCCTGTCATCGAGCCCCAAAGAGGACTCGACGCACATCTCGGCCAGCTCCAGCCATGGCCCCCACATATTCTGGCGCAGGCGAAAGTAGGCTATGGCTCTTGATCCGTTCTCTATCACCCAGGTTTCCTGACGGTCGGGTACCCCGGCTGGCGCCTCTTCCAGGTAACGCCACAGAGCCTCACTTCTTTCGGCCTGGATCTCAAGCTCTGACTGACGATGCAGCAACATCACCGTCGCCAGATCCCGCTCAAGATCCATGGGGCGAACCGTCATCGAGCCAGAGGAATCCTTTTCGTCGGCAGGCAGTTGTGCCAGCTTTAGCTTGGCGCAACTCCCCAGCGGGACAGCGAATTCGTAGCCGAACTGTCGGTAAAAGCCAGGAATACCCTCGATGCAACCCAACAAGCAACCCGCGGCGCCCATTTCGTGGTGAACGCGATGCATCTGTGCGCGAATCAGGCCGCGCTTGCGATAGCCTGGGTCAGTGCCAACCAGGGCTATCTCCCTGACTGACAGACGAATGCCTTCATAGCACCAGGTCTGGGGAAAGCTGCAGAGAGACGACACGACCTTGCCAGTTCGGAGGTCCTCCACAAACAACGCATCAGAAAGGCGTATCGCGGGGTGCCCGTCGGCCAGTTTCCATCGGGCATAGGCTGCAACCTGATCATCCGAGTGAACCTGCGCACCAAGAGCGGCGATCCGCTCCACATCCGCCAACGTGCCAGCGGTGCGCAGGATCAGGCCATCGCCGAGGTTACACAACGTCGCACCGAGCAGCGATTCGCGTCCGTTCTCTATTGCCACCGCCTGCTAGTTTCGCAAATGCCTACGGCACGACGATTTCGAGCGCGCGTTTTTCGGGGGTTGCTGATCCTTCTGACACCACCCAGTAGTTACCACCCTTCGCCGAGCTGGTCACCCCGAAGGATCTGTTTTCTCGGTCCACTGCCACGATGTTGACGGCACCGCCGTGCGTGGCCAGCAGGGGCGCGAGGTCATGGATGGCGCTGCGGCAGGCCGCACGGATGCTCTTGCCCATGCGCATATACAGCACCACACTATGAGCAGTGCTGCAACGGATCACCAGCTCACCGTAGCCAGTGCAGGCCGCCGCACCATACCGATTGTCGACATAATTGCCGGCACCAATGACCGGGGAATCACCCAGTCGGCCCGGGTACTTCCATGGCCATCCGCTCGTGCTGACTCCACAGGCCAGGTTTCCGTTGGCATCACGAGCGATGAAATCGACTGTTCCATGCTGGCTGATGCGCTCGACAGCCTGGCGCACCATCGGCAGGAGCTCGCCACGACGACGCAACTCACGGCGGCCTCGCGCTGACAGTGACTCAGGCAGCCCTTGCTGCCACACTCGTCGCGAGCGAGCGGTGAGAAGCATACAGGGAGAGAAACCCGTCTCCGCGGCGAACCGGGCTGCTCCATCGCCTACCAGGAAGGCGTGAGGGGATAACTCCATCACCCGACGGGCAATAGAGATGGGGTGCTCGAACCCAGCCAATGCACCCACACTGCCCGCCGCCAGCGTGCGCCCGTCCATGATGCTGGCATCGAGCTCGACCTCACCCACAACATTCGGCAGCCCGCCAAGTCCAACCGAACTCTCGGCGGGATCCGACTCGATGACACGGATTCCGGCCTCTACGGCATCTAGCGCGCTCCCGCCATGTCGCAAGATTTCCATGGCCGGAACCATGCCTGCCTCTCCGTTCCCCGACGCCACGACCAGTATCATCCTGCAGCCCTTTCTGGCTAGGCCTGCTTGCGGTGTCGGTATAGCAGCAACCCTCCACAGAACAACACCGAGCCCAGGGCGATCCACTGGGCGGTTGCTACGCCCGCAATCTTCCAGGCATCGGGGCGCTGGAACTCGATGAAAAAGCGCAGCAACGGGTAAAGAATGCCGTAAAGAATGATCAGGTCGCCATCTTTCAGGCGATCCGCGTACCGGCGCGAAATGTACATCACGAGGCCAAAGTTGATCAGGTTGCCGATCGATTCATACAGAAACGTCGGGTGAAAGCGCGTGGTGAGAGGATACTGGACCAGATTGTCGTACGGCGGGATGCGATGAGCTGCATCAATGTAGATGCCCCAGGGCAGCGTGGTTGGAAAGCCGTACAGTTCCTGGTTCAGATAGTTTGCCCAGCGTGAGATCGCCTGCGCAAGGAAGAGGCCAGGTGCAGCGATATCGGCCCAGTGGCCAAAGTTCATCTTGTTGCGGCGGGTATAGATCCACAGGCCCAGTGCGCCCCCCGCCACAGCGCCGTAGATGGCCAGACCGCCCTGCCGCGTGTTCAGCATCTCTATCGGGTGCTGAAGGTAATAGTCAAGGCTCGATACGATGTGGTAGAGCCGGGCGCCCACCATGCCCAAGATCAGGCAGAGCAAGAGCGCGTTCCACACATGCTCCGGGTCGTCGCCGCGGCGCTTGGCTTCTCTCTCCGCGAGCCACGCGGCAAACATTGCCGCACCAACAATGATGATACCATACCACGCAATGGCCAGGGGACCTATTCGGATCGCAATTCGGGGACCGTCCAAGCCGTCATCTCCTGTTGAGGGAGCAGAGTCATGCTTCGCCCCCAGGATCAGCTCCGTGCGCTGGTGTTACTCCGCTGGTAGCTGCACAAACTCGCCGTCCTTGACCTGAAACACGTACACCTTTTGCTCCTCCAGGTCGCCGGATGAGTCGAATTGTACACTACCTACCAGAGTCTGCAACTTGAGACTGCGCAGCGCCTTCTCTACCAGCTTGGCATCAAAGCTGTTGGCCTGGCGAACTCCCGCCGCAATCACGTCCATAGCACTGTATCCAGCCACACTGTATGTGCCGGGGTTGCGTGTCTCAATTTGCTGATAATCGGCCCACCATCTCTTGTCGGCTACAACCTTGGGGTCAGGCGTGATGCCACTGACATAGGCCCCCTCGGCTGCCGGACCGCTTCCATCGATGAATTCATACAGGAAGCAACCATCGCTGGCCATAAACGGTACCGTTATGCCTGCCTCGCGGAGCTCCGGAAGAAGCACATAGCCCTCGGTCTCGTAACCCGCCAGAAAGATGGCGTCCGGTTGGAGCTCCTTGATCTGCGCCACGGCCTTGCTCTGGCTCGTCGCGGCCTCGGGAATCTCGATCACGGCCAACGGTTCCAGCGACAGTGTCTTCAAGGCCGACCGCATTTGGTCGCGCAGACCGCGCCCGTACTCGTTGTTCGCATGAACGACCACAATGCGCCTGGCCCCAAGCTTCTCAACCAGGAACCGCGCATCGACCGGTGCCTGGGCGGCGTCGGTGGCATTGACCCGGAAAAAGTTGCTATAGCCCTTGCGCGTGATGCTCACGTCGCTGGCAGTTGGAGTAACGATGATCAATGGCAGGTCTTTGTATACCTCCATCGCCGCCAGTGTCTGGCCGCTGTTATAGTGCCCGACGACGCCGATGACCTTTTTCCCCTCTTGCAGCGCCGCCTTGATCTGCTCCGCCACGCTCACTGCAACGTCAGAGTCGGCTTCGTCATCGAGAGCCACGACGTTCACGTGATAGCCCAGCAATCCGCCAGCCCGGTTGATCCTGTCGGCCATGAGCCTCACTCCGCCAACAACCGTCTGACCACCGTCAGCCTGCCAACCGGATAGTGGCGCCGCCACGTAGACGAACACCTCGCCCTTGAGCCTGGAACGCCTACACCCGGTCTGTGTCATCAGCACCAGAGACAAAACCACCGCAACGCAGATGGCGTATCTGTTCCTCTTGAACACCAACAACCTCCTACACGACCACTACAGCTCTTCGTGTCCTACACGGGCTGACCATATACCTCATCCAGTGTTGACTGTAAGGACTGCAGCGCGGCCACCTGGTCAGAGATATCCTCGCGCAGGCGCCTAGCTCGGCCGGAATCGATATCCTTGGCACTGATGAGAAGTATCTGCGAGTACACAGTCCCCAGGGCGGTAAGGGTTGTCTCCAGTTGATACTGTGCTTTCTCCATGGCATTCTGCAGCTTTTGGAGATTGACTAGCTGGTTCTCCTTGGCCGTGATCGCCTGCTGCAGTTCCTGCTTGACCGCGTCGCTATCTTCGCGCTGCCACCGCACCCGCAGAGCAGCAATCTCGCGCGGCAGGTCTCTTTGGTCTCTCTGCAGCATCGAGTCCGCCTGGTAACGGTCCAGCCTCTTGGCCAGACCAAAGACATTGGAGACCCAGTCGGCCACACCGGCTGTTGTATCAATGAGGTGGTCTCGCAGCAACCCTTTGGGTGCCAGCCGCGCATGTTCTTCGATCTGCTGCCGGTACTCCAACGCTTTCTCCACCCGCTGACGGTACTCGGCCGACCGAATCTCGGCCGGATTGAATTGCTGTCTCAGCATGTCCGACACCACTTTGCGTCCGGTCATCTCATCGGTAACGCTGGTATAGATGACGAGTACCTCGCCAACCAGCCCGAGCACCAGCCAGTACCACCACTGCCACCACGGAAACGGCTGCGGCACCAGCACTGCCAGGATCATTGTTAGCGCGATCGTCAGGGCGCTCTCCAGCCGAAAGACGGCGTGAGCCATGATCGCCTGCGTCGCGCGCTGTTTCAGTTCGTTGTTTCTCGCCATGGGTGGCTCCTTGTCAAAGCCAGGCCAGTTAATCTCTAGAAGTAAGTCGAAAGGAGCTTGTAGAGCTCTTGAATCGTCGCGGTGCTTCCTCGCCTTGTCTGGCCGCCCGTCACCGACGATAGCTGCTCCAGCGTATCGATCTCAGCATCGTCGCCATAGGCCACACAGAACACTACTACTGATACGCCAGATTGATTCTCGCGCCGCATCTTGCTGGTCAAGTCCTTCAGGCGAATGCTCGAGTTGTTCTCCCTGCCATCGGTCATCACGACAATGGCGTTGATGCGCTCTTTGTCACCCACCTGCTGCAGCCGCTCGTAGGCCAGGTTGACGGCGTCCAGCAATGCTGTATCGCCTCCCGCCGAAAGACTTTCGATCTGAGCCTTGAGTCTAGCGCGATTCTGTCCCAGCTCAGCCAGTGGTTCTGCCAGTACCTCGCTGGAGGAGAACACCACCAATCCTACGCTCTCCTGATCTCCCTTGATCATGTCGAGGAAGGTCAGAAAAGCCTCCCGAGCCTGTTCCAGTTTCTTGCCCTGCATACTCCCCGACACATCAGCTACCAGATAGACATTGGCCTTGCGCTTGGCATACTGCCAGACATCACGCACAACCTGAATCACCGTCGGCCCCGGAATCTGCAGCGTGGTCTTGGGCTGGCTTGGATCCACTCCCAGCGCCAGCTTGATGGGTGAGGCCACCGAGTCCAATGGGATGCTCAGATCTGTCGGTCGATAGCCGCTGGACAGCACCAGTGCTTGCGCCTCTGGTGAAAGCAGCAGGTCACAGAACCGATGGTAGGCATCTCGCACATCGGCCGTAACCTCAGCCCGCTCAAGGAACACCAGCGGGTGATCGGCCCACGTTGCTCCCTCAACGGGGTAGATTGCCACCAGTTTGTCCGAATGCCCGCGGTTATACTGAATCAGCAGTTGCTCCTGGACCACAAACGCGTCCAGGTAACTGCGCCCCTTCTCGGCTACCTGCTGTATGACGGCACGCTCACCCTCTCCATAGTAGCGCACCGTCTTTTCCAGTGCCGCCACATAGTCCAGGGTGCTCTGCTTTGTCACGTCGTCCACGGTCAGACCGCGGGTCTTGCCCGCGCCGGCATAGAAAGTAGCCAGCGTCGCCAGTAGCCCGCTGGCAGATGAGGTTGAAGGATGGCTCCAGCGAAAATCAGGATTGCCGCGCGCCAGGTTCAGCAGGTCCATCCACCCGATCGCTTTGTCGGGATAACCCATCGAGCGAGCTGTGTCAGCCCACATGGCAATCACAATCGGGCTGACGGCAAATCGGGTCGTATCCCCAACGATAGACGACTCTGAACCGTGGCTCTCCTGCCAGTCGAACTCGAGTTGAGCCAACCAGATCGACGAGTCGGGACACAGGGCGTCGAACTCGCCCTGCGTTGCGGCAGTCAGCATCAACTCTGGCTCCACCGCACTAGCCACAACGACGATGCGCTTGCCGTTCTGGCTCCTGGCCTTACTGTTGTTAAAGCGCTTGACCAGCTCCTGGAAAAGAACTTCCTTATCGGGGGAGTAGGCGATGCGCAGAGTGACTTCGTTGCCACCCTGCGCCTTCTGCCGGTCGCGCAATGCCACCTGGTACACCAGGGAACATAATCCGCAGAGCACCAATGCTCCCAGCAGGACGGTCGTCAGTACCGCCAACCAGGGCAGTGCCCGTTTCTGTCTCGTCTGCTGTCGGCCCATGGCTCACCCCCTACCGCTCGGTCACGTTGAGGTCAAACCAACGCAACAGGGCCAGCAGAACTTCACGGTCAGGACTGCGCATCATCGTTGTTCTGGGCACAACCGTCATCGCCCCCTGAGATTCCCACTGGACGAAGAGGCTGTTGGGCTCGGTCACCGGCACTTCGGTGTTCGCCGGCCTCAGACCTAGCTGCACCGCACGCTTTTGCACCTCAGGCAGCAGCAAGAATCGTTCGAACTCGAGGGCGGCGTTCTTCTCCACGGCGCTTGTTTCATCGCCCATCCAGACCGTGTAGGGAAAGTCGAACCAGGTGACATACTTCGGATAGACAATCGCCAGCGGGTCTTGCCAGCGGTTCAGGATGCCAGCCATGTTGATCAGTAGGTCGCTCTCCAGCAACTGGCCGCCATCGCCCATCGAATAGCCAAAGAGGGCCAGGTTCTCCACCGAGTACGATCCCAGGCTGCTAAAGTCAGTGACCGCGCCCATCAGCTCCTTCAGCCACTGCTGGAACTGCGGGTTGGTGACGTCACTCACGCTGATGTCCGTGCGGCCATAGTACTCGCCCGCGGCAGCCACCATCGCCGCCAGTCCGCCGACGTTGCGGCGGGGATTCGGAACCACCAGTTTGAAATAGCCCCAGTCGGCCGAGCCGCCAAGTTCCGGCCAGCCTCCCTTCGCAATCGCTGCATCGTGGATCGCCCGCCAGTCGATTTCACCGTACTTGGTGCGCAGCACGGCAGCCCGACTGGAGTAGATGCCCCATGAGAACAGCGAAACCGCAATTGGCCGCGAACGGTACTCTCCGCCGGTCAAGAAGATGTCACGCCCACGCTGCTCCTTGAACGTAGCATTGACCAGCTCGACCAGATAGCGGCTGTCGGGGATCCACACCGTCGGAAACGGTGACATCTCGCCGCGCTCGTAGCGCCCCATTGCCGTTAGGCCGTCCATTGGCTCCACGGTCACATGGATCACTTGGTTCTCAAGCTTGTGTTTCTCGGCGTTAAACTGCTTGGCCGCATCCTGCACAAAGGGCTCAACAGGCAGAGCACAGACCACCCGCACCTCGATATCTTGAGGTTGGTCGATCAGTGGTCCAACTCCTCCTGCACGCCGCACCAGCACAGACGCCGCCACCACGGCGGTTGCCAGCAGCAGCACAATCACAAAGACCAGCCGTGTCCTGTTCATAGCACATCTCCAGAGGCCATCAAGTCAATGTCTGTCGACATGGCTTCCAGTAGTCCAGTCACCGGCGCATAGGTCCGGCTGTTGTTCTCCGGTCCAAACGCTACAACTCCGCCCGGGGCGAACCCTGCCACGATTCAGGCAGGGTTCGCCGAGACCCGGTCACCCCGAGCTACATTCCCAGTCGTGCCTTGCGGGCCGCGAGCTGGCGATCAATGGTGTCCTTCTCCAGAGCTTCGGCCATCTGGTTGTCGAGGCGCGTGGCGTCGATCTCGCCCTGCGCTGTCGCTTTGTCCAGCCGGCGCTGGATCTCATCGCGAATCTCTTGCATCCCGCCTTGCGCCGCGGTCACGCCGCCGACGCCTTCGACCACCTTGTGCGTCAGCTCCTTGCTCTTGGCCAGGTCAAGCATTGCCTGGAGCTCGGTCCGCTCTCGCTTGGCCTCGGTGAGCTTGGCCTCCAGCTTGAGCTTGGCGTCCAGGAGCTTTTTGTACTCTGACTCCTGGGCCCTGGCCTGCTCGCCGTAGGTGTCGGCCAGGCGCTTGACGGTGTTGTAACGGTACTGGGCTGCCTGAGCCAGATCTTCCTTGCCCTGAGTCAGGAACAGGTCGATGTTGCGGTCGAGCTCTTTTGTCTGAGCATCGAGGTCGTCGAACTTGCGCTTGATCGTCTTGGCCTCTCCACCCACAGTGGCGGCCGCGTCTTCCAGCGCCTCGAGGTTGTCCTCGACCTTGCGGATGTACTCATCGACGACAGCCATACTGTTGGCCTTGAGAGCCTGGCTGACAATGTAGTTCAGGTTAGCCGATATCAGAGTCTTGACCCGATCCAAAAGTGATGCCATTTTCATAACCTCCCAGGTTAGAATCAGACCATGCCCTGTGGGCACTCTTGTGGTTGTATTCTACTATCGGTAAGTAGATACTTCATGACTCCCAGCCGACGCCAAGCTGACAACCTACCCCCGACGTGATCCTCACTCCGGACCTACCAGCTTGTAGCCGCGGCCGCGGACGGTCATTACGTACTTGGGCTCAACCGGGTTCGGTTCCAGCTTTTCACGCAGGCGACTGACCAGCTTTTCTATCCGTGCGTCGTCCACCTGGTCAATATAGTTCTCTCCCCAGACCGATTCGACAATCTTGTACTTGTCACAAATGCGGTCCAGATTGCCATAAAGCAGCAAAAGCAGCTTGTACTCCAAGTCCGTCAGCAGCGGCGCCAGCTTGCCATCCACCCACACATCGCCGGCTTCAACATCGATCCGGATGCCCTGTGGACCGCGTCGGCGCACCAACTGCTGTCGCCTGGCAAAACCGGCCAGCAATTCCGAGAATACGCTCTTGCCAGTCGCTGTGACTTGCACAATCCCTTTGTCGATGAGTGTATCCGCTCTGGCTACCTCCTGGCCATTGAGCAAGGCAATCAGAGCTTCTTGTTCCAGCACGCTCAGGTCATTCCATAGTTTGGCGCACTCGATTCTCACCACAGCATCGCCGTCCAGCCGCTCGCGAATGTGGGCATAGTCCGACGACGCCAGGTGCCAGGCGGCCTCCTCTCGCGCGCGCGTCATCACGCGCGCGCTGGTTTCCAGCAGGACAGGATGCCCGCCGGCTACCTCGGCAATTAAGCTGATGTCGTCGGTCGTCAGTGGAGTGCGCGTACGTCGCGCCCACGCGTCCAGCAAGAGCTGTGAGGTCTGCCTCGACAGCGGCTTGAGGAACCTCGTGTGCGCGGCGAACATCTCGCAGAACTCACCCGTCGCGTGGTCGCGTTGGCTGTCGTTCAGGGGACGCCCGGTTGCGGTGACGTAGCAAAGGCTCTCCCGCAGTCTGTCCCTGAGCGCCCTGAGGCGAACAAAGGCCCGCGAGTCCACTTCTGCAAAGACCTCGTCAAACTCGTCGAGCAGCAGAACCAGCCTGGCTGGCTGTCCCGTGCACAGGGCCTGAATGCTGTCCTCAAAGGCCAGCGGTATCATAAACGGGTTATCAGCACTAACGACGGCCTTGTAGCCTACTTGCACCGTCTGCCGCAATCCCTCTTCCCCGCCCCGCGACGCAAGTTCCTGCAGCATGTTCCGTAGGATCGCCTCGTAGAAACCCTGTTCAGTAACCTGAGATACCAGATTCAGGTCGACGTACACAAACAGGTGCTCGCGGTCTGACCCACCCAGGTGTTTCTTTTGAAGCTCCGACGATGACAGCGCCCGCAGAAGGGTCGATTTGCCAATGTTGCTGACTCCGACGATGGCACAGCACTCGGCATCGCGCGCGCATGCCATGACGTAAGCCACATCGTCCTCGCGCCCAATCATCTGGTCTACTATCTGCGTGTCGTTCATACCGGCTTGTCTTCCTCTCGAGAATGCGGTGCTGCTGAAGGGAGAAGGCCCTTGATTCTGCTCCACGTCGATCCCAGGCGGTGTCGTACATTGCTCGCCCTCTCGAGCAGGTCGAGCGGTACCGTACTTCTCTTCTCACACCCGGCGCGCACTCTAGATTCAAAGGTCCGCCAATTACCACACCGAAAGCAGCGTTGTTGGTTCTCGCTGCTGACGTTTCCACAGACCCGACAGCAAAAGACCTCTTGCTGGCCACGAACAGCCATCAGCCCGTTTCGATAGCACTGGCTGGCTCGTTCCGCATCACCGGCCTGCGCATAGAGCTCGCCCAGTTCCATCAGCGCAGCTACCGGTGGCGCACTGACCCTCGCCGCTGCCTCCAGCCTGACCACCCTCTCCTCCTCAGCACCGACCAGGTGCAAGAGTCGGGAGAGGAGCAAGCCATATCGGCCGTCTTGAGGATGGCGTTCGGTACAGTCCCTGACCAGAGTGATGATCTCCCAGACATTGTCCGCTTCGTTGGCCACGGTTTGAACCCGCTCAGCCAGGGCTTCAGAGTACCCCTCCCATAGCCCTCTGCACCAGGTCTCGACCGCAGTGCGTGGCTGCTTCATCAGGTAATACAGGTCGCCCAGCGCTAGGTATAGAGGCAGCGACTGCGGCATCAGTTGCAGAGCCAGTTCATAGTCTGCTGCCGCCTCCACATATGCTTCCAACCTAAAGTGCTCAGCACCATGCCGGGCGAAGAGCTCGACCAGCTTGTCTGCGCTCTCGCCCGCTTTGATGATGCGCAGTTGCTCGAGCGCTTCTTTCTCCATCCCCGCCTGACGGTACACGGTGTACAGGCTGTAGTGTGTGTCGAGATTCGACGGGTCGAGTTCCAGAGCCCGCTGGAGCTGGAAGAGCGCCGCTCCATTCTCCTTCAGTCGAAAATGGACTATCCCAAGGCGAGCCGCAGCCTCGGTGTTGTTTGGATCGAGCTGTGCTGCTCTCTGGTAGTGCTTCTTGGCCTCGGCAAAGTCGCCTTTGTTCTCATCCAGCATACCCAGCTTGAGATGGGCCGAAATGTGCATCGGAGCCAGCTCGACACGCTGGTCCCAGAGGAGCGCCAGAGATAGCCTGCGCCGCGCTGTGCCATAGTCGCCGCGGTCAAATGCTTCTCTCCCTTCGCGGAAGGCGGCCTCGGCCTGCCTTAGCCCTATCGTCAGCACTCCCGTTACGGCGTTGGTCAGACTCTGACTCACCCGGCTGTTGTCAATCCGGTCCTCCGCCGAGGAGAGCGCTTCTAGCAGCCTGGTGCTCACTGCCTGCGCACCTTTGACGAGGACCTTGGGACCCCTCACGACTCCAGCCAGCAGACGCTGGACCGGTGCAAAGAGCACACCGGCCACAAAGCCCAGAAAGAAGACGCCCAGCAGGGCGAGGATGTCACCGATCAGGCCTGTGTTCTCCATCGCTCCCTCTGTCTACTTGTACCGAACCTGCTTCGGTTGCAGGCCCGCCACGTACCCGGCGGGTCTCACGTCTTTGATGATCATCTCCAGCCGCGTTTGCCCGTTCCAGGTTCGCCTCTGGAGAGTATAGGCCACGTCGATACGAGGGGCCAGTTGCTCACGAGTGACCCCTTGAAAGGCAACGGCATCCCACACCGCACGCCCATCGCTCAACTTGAGCTTGAGACCGGGTCTGTCCGTGCCGATGCTTCGCGCCTCTCTCACCTCTACGTTGGCGCTGGCCAGGACCGGCGTCGGGTTGCCTACTCCAAAGGGGCGCAGCAACTCGATTTGCTGCCACGTATTGCCGTTCACATCGGTCAACGGCTGTACCCAGTCTATCTTCAATGAAGGCACCAGGTCCTCTTCCGTCAGATCGCGGTCGGCGATTCGCAGCAGTCCCGACCGCAGGGAGTCGATGTTCTCATTGCGTATCGTCAGTCCAGCGGCTGCGGCGTGACCGCCATGCCGCTCCATCAGGCCGCGGCACTCATCAAGCGCCCTGGTGATGTGGAAAGTGCTAATGCTGCGCGCCGAGCCGCGGCTCACATCTGGCTCCAGTGCAATCACCACCGATGGTCGATGAAACTCTTCCGTGATACGGCTGGCAACAAGGCCGGCCAGACCCACCAGATAACCTTCATCTGCCAGCACGTAGACCCTCTGGTCTCCCAAAGCGACAACTTCCTGACGCGCCTTTTCTACGCCCTGAAGCATCAGCTTCTGGCGCTCCCGGTTTTGCCCTCCCAGTTGGTCGGCCAGGACACGAGCCCTGTCTTGAGATAGCGTGGTGAGCAGCTCATAACTGGCAAAGGCACTCTCGAGCCGGCCAGCGGCGTTCAGGCGCGGGCCAAGGACAAACCCGATCACATAGGCATCCACGTTCTGGGGCAGTACCGCGGCCTCTTGTAGCATCGCCGCAACCCCTGGCCGCCTGGCCTGGCGCAGCTCGGCCAGACCCCGGCACACCAGCGTTCGATTCTCGCCCACCAGTGGCGCCAGGTCAGCTACGGTTCCCAGGGCGACCAGGTCGAGCCAGTCCTCTTCTTTTGGCAGGCTGCACTCTTGACAAAGGGACACCTGCCTTTCCGTTTTCAGCAAAGCCTGAGCCAGCTTGAAGGCCAGCCCAACGCCTGCCAGTTGTTTGAATGGATAAGCGTCGTCTTCGCGTTTGGGGTCGATGACTGCTACAGCCTGTGGCAGAGCATCTCCCGGGGTGTGGTGGTCGGTGATAATCAGGTCCAGGCCAAGCCGGCTCGCTGCCTCGGCCTCGGCCACGGAACGCGCGCCGCAGTCAACCGTCACCACCAGCCTGATTCCCTGTTGGGCCAACTGCTGCAGAGCGTCTACGTTCAGTCCATAACCTTCTTCCATCCGGTTGGGTATATAGGGGGTTACGAGCGCTCCAAGCGAGCTGAGCACCGGAACCAGCAGCGCAGTGGCACTCACACCGTCAACGTCATAGTCACCATAGACGGCGATCGGCTCATGAGCCCTGAGTGCCTGGCGCAGACGCGTCACGGCTTCGCTCATGCCCTTGAGCCGGAAGGGATTACCCTCCTCATACGCGCAGGACAGGAAAGCCCCTGCTTCCTCAGCAGTAAGAATGCTGCGGTTGTAGAGCAACTGCACAAGCAGGGGAGACAGATCAGACAGACTGGCGGCATAGTCCGTTGGTGCGGGGGGCAGAATGTCCCAACGTTTGGGCGGACTGGTCAATCAGCAGGTCCTTTCGTAGTGAGGCGTCCTTCACCCATTGATGGTGCGGGCGTCGGCGAGGATAGCCATGGCCTCAGGCGTCCAGTGATTATAGGGTCTCACTCCGCGAACGCAAAGAAAAGCCCCCGACGCGGCGTCGGGGGCTTTTGCTTACCTTATTCGGCCGGAATCTCCAGCCACTTGCTGTTGACCATAAACTCGGTCAGGAAGGGGATCTTGAAATAGAGCCCCTTGTAGGCCTGCCAGGCATAGTACAGAGCCGGAACGACAGGCACCAGGAAGAGCACCCAGAGCACACAGGCCAGACAGCCCGCTGTAACGACGCTGAGCAGGAAATACACGATGGTAGCCAGCACCTCATAGACCACGCCAGCCACCAGGAACCCCAGCGACTGAATCGCATGGAACTTTTGGAACGGGCGAGCTTTGCTCTCGTCAGACAGCAGCATCACCGCCGGAACGATAACCGGAACAATTATCTGCGTGGCGTAGGCCAGCCCTGCCATCAGTTTGTCATTGTCCGACGCGTCCTTGGCCGGCCAGGAAGATGCCGATGGGGTCGGAGGGGGCACAGGAACCGACTCTGGCACAACAAAGTCGCTTGGCTGCGGCTCTGCGGATGGCTGCGGTTCAGCTGGTGCGCTCTCCGGCACGGGTATCTCTGGTACAGGACTATTCAGATTCTGATCGTCACTAGTCATCTCTCTACCTCCTCAATACTATTATACGCAGGAATTGATTTCTGGTTGCATCCGGCAGCACGCTCTTCCAAAGGAAGACCGTTTTGGTGCCCGCTTTGTGCCGTGCTAGAATAGCACCTGTTGGGCGACAGGAAAGGCAAGAGCATGCAGCGTATCGTCTTTATGGGCACCCCGAATCTGGCGCGGGTTATTCTCTCCGCCCTGATTGGCCACTACGAGGTCGCGGCGGTAGTCACCCAGCCAGATGCCGATTCGGGTCGCGGCAGAAAACCCCATCCTTCACCCGTTAAAGCGCTTGCCCTGGAGCATTGGATCCCTGTACTGCAGCCGCTGAAGGTGCGGCAGCCGGACGTGGTAGAGCAGCTGCGAGAGCTGCACCCGGACGCGATTGTCGTCGCCGCCTTTGGCCAGATACTACCAGCCACGATCCTCTCTCTGCCCCCTTATGGATGTATCAATGTGCATGGCTCCTTGCTCCCACACTACCGGGGTGCGGCGCCCATTCCGGCGGCGATTCTTGCCGGGGACTTGCAGACCGGCATCACCATTATGCAGATGGATGCGGGGATGGACACAGGCCCCATTCTGGCCCAGCGTGCTCTGCCTGTCTCTCCCGACGACACATCGGCCACACTGACCGACAAGATGGCTGCGCTCGGTGCGGACTTGCTACTGAAGACCCTTCCGGCCTGGTTTGCCGGCCAGATCACGCCGCAGAAGCAGGATGACTCTCTCGCCACCTACTGTCAGATGCTCGAGCGCGAGCACGGCCGCATCGACTGGTCCCGGTCGGCCGGGAGAATTGAGCGCGAGATACGCGCCTACCAACCCTGGCCTGGCTCCTTCACCAACTGGGGCGACCGACAGCTCACCATCCTACGTGCGCATGTCACTGCTGCTGCCACGCCGTCACAGGCCCCCGGCGCTGTCATTGCGCACGGCACCGAGTTTGCCGTGGTGACCGGCGAGGGATTGCTCGTTCTGGATGAGGTGCAGCTTGCCGGCAAGAGGCCGCTACCCATTGCCGAGTTTGCCCGTGGCCAACGCGGTTTTTCTGGCGCTATATTAGGCCAGGGTCCAGTCCTGACAGAAGCCTCCCCATGCAAGAAGTAACGCTGACCATCAAACACAATGGTGGCCTTCACGCGCGCCCAGCCCGTCTATTCGTCCAGCTAGCGAAAAAGTTCACCTCAACCACGATTACCGTTGCTAGGAACGACCATCAGGCCAATGCCAAGAGTATTCTCAACCTGCTTACACTTGGAGCTACCATGGGTACCCAGATCACGATCCGTGCCACAGGCCCTGATGAGCTTGAGGCAGTCAAGGCCCTTCAGGAGCTGGTCGAGAGCAACTTTGGCGAGTCTGAAGACGAACCTTCCGACCACGTCCTTCCTCCGCCCTCCCAGTAGTCTGCGGCAGGTCCACGTGGCACAGTGCTAGTCCTCAATCTGGCATGCGAACCATATCTGCGTGTATGGGAGCTCCAGCATACACTGGTTGAGGCGCGGCGGAACCAGCGCATCGCAGACGTGCTCCTTCTGCTGGAGCATGAACCAACCATCACTCTCGGTCGCAACGCGGACGCGGCGCACATCCTTGCCTCCAATGACCAGCTCCGCAGCGCCGGCATTGCCATCCACCGAGTAGAGCGCGGCGGCGATGTCACCTACCACGGACCAGGCCAGTTAGTGGGTTACCCAATTCTCTCCCTCGCCGAGCACCATCTGGCGGTGTCGGACTATATGCACCTGCTTGAGGAGGCAGTCATCCGCACGCTGTCCGATTTTGGCATCCAGGCGCAACGGCGGCAGAGCTTGATTGGAGTCTGGGTAGGTGAAAGCAAAGTAGCTGCGCTCGGGGCGCGTATTCAGCAGGGCATCACGTTCCACGGTCTCGCCATCAATGTCGCACCTAACCTCGCCCATTTTGACCTCATCGTTCCCTGTGGCCTGCCAGCCGTCAAGATCACCTCAATGCAAAAAGAGCTGGGTAGAAAACCAGACCTGTCACGGGTCAGGCAGAGAACCGCTGTCAATCTATGCCTTCTGCTTGGCACATCGAAACAAGAGGTTTCGTTACCAGAACTCTTGAGTCAGGCAGGACTCCCGCCGCCGGCCTGAGTGCCCGGCCCCTTGCATCAACACCGCGCTGTGATACAATAGCCCTATGACTGCGACTGGGAGACCGTCACCTTCCCAAGAGGCCATCGCCTATTGCCTCAAGTGTCGCCAGAAACAGGCGATCCAGAACCCTGAGCCGGTGTTCACTGCCAGAGGCCAGCCGGCAACGCGCGGCACTTGCCCGGCCTGCGGCTCTTCCCTGGTCAAGATGGGCGCGACCTCGGCCCACACCTCGCTGGTGAAACCCAAGACACCGGGCACAAAGACCGGCGGAAAGAGCACTACCACGAAAACCAGCCGCAAACGGACCGGGAGCGCCGCAATCCAGCTACCGCCCGGCACCAAGCTGGTCATCGTCGAATCACCGGCCAAGTCCCGCACCATACGCCGCTTTCTCGGTGAGGGCTATGCCGTGGAAGCCTCGCTGGGCCACGTGCGTGACCTGCTGCGCTCCAAGCTCAGCATCGACATCGACCACGATTTCACCCCAACTTATACGGTGCCCAAGGAAAAGCGCGAGACCGTCAAGCGGCTGACTCTGGCCGGGCAGCAGGCGGCAGAAGTATTCCTGGCCACTGACCCCGACCGCGAGGGTGAAGCCATCGCCTGGCACGTTCTGGTAGCGGCGTCAATCCCTGAGGCCAAAACGCAGCGAGTCGTCTTTCACGAAATCACACCCGAGGCTGTACGCCGGGCGTTTGAGCACCCTCGTGCTCTGGACGTGAGTCTGATCAATGCCCAGCAGGCCCGCCGATTGCTGGATCGCCTCGTTGGCTACAAGATTAGCCCCCTGCTCTGGCGCAAGGTTCGCAGCCGCCTCTCCGCCGGCCGCGTGCAGTCCGTCGCCGTTCGGCTGGTCGTTGAGCGGGAGAGAGAGATCCTGGCCTTTGTCCCGGTCGAGTACTGGTCGATATCAGCCGAGTTGGCCAAGCAGGAAACCAGACCACTCGATCCGCGCCCCAGCTTTCTGGCCAAGCTCCAAAAGATTCGCGGGCACGACGTCGATCTCAAGACCCAGCCCGCCACTCAGGCGGTGGTAGACGACCTTGAGGGTGCGGCTTACGCCGTCGAAGAGGTGCGCAAATCTCAGCGACAGCGCCGCCCCTACCCTCCGTTCATTACCAGCTCGCTACAACAAGATGCCTCCCGCCGGCTCGGTATGTCGCCCAAACGCACTATGGTCATCGCCCAGCAGCTCTACGAGGGTCTGGACATAGGCCAGCCTGAGCCGGTCGGCCTGATCACCTATATGCGCACCGACTCGACCAGCATCGCTCCGCAAGCACTCGCCCAGGCGCGCGACCTGATTGCCAAGAAGTACGGCCCAGAGTTCTTGCCCGACCAGCCACAGACCTACAAGACGCGTGTGGCGAACGCCCAGGAGGCCCATGAGTGCATCCGCCCGACCTCCGTCTGGCGCGAGCCGGAGGTTATTCGCGACCATCTTGATGCAGATCAGTTCCGCCTGTACCAGCTCATCTGGCGGCGATTTGTCGCCTGCCAGATGCGTCCGGCCATCTATGATGTCACCGCAGTGGACATCAAGGCAGGTCACCACTCTGGCGGGGTCACCGCCGCCGCCATCGTACCGGTCAGTGTGCTAAAGGAGTGGCCATATCTGTTTCGTGTGACCGGCTCCACCGTGGCTTTTCCGGGCTTCTTGCTGGTCTACGATGAAGCCAAAGACGAGCCAAGCCCAGAAGAAAAAGACGCCGGAGCACTTCCGCCTCTCACGCCCGGCGAGCTGCTTGACCTGTTGCGACTGTTGCCAGAACAGCACTTTACCGAGCCCCCGCCGCGAT
>ENA-UOWE01000916-UOWE01000916.1-activated-sludge-metagenome-genome-assembly--contig:-NODE-916-length-39351-cov-17.535423_pt1 | contig 39351 bp, 31 predicted proteins | sample MGYA00249841_ERZ761562 | MGnify/ENA primary metagenome ERZ761562 (study PRJEB28883, sample SAMN05720200) | activated sludge metagenome | isolation source: Anaerobic digester | place: Japan...
AGGCCGGTTGCCCCGGCCTTTCCACCCGGTGGGCCAGGACGTCGAAGTCGATATGCACGGCCCCCAGCTCCACCAGCATCTGCGCCACCGTGGATTTACCGGAGGCGATCCCCCCTGTCAAGCCCACATTCAGCATCGGTTATAGCCGCGGTATGTATAACCGCGGCCGGACGGCGCACCGGCGGCGAGGCGGTTTTTCAGGTCTGGTATCGCAGCGTTGCGCACTCCGAAACGCAACCTTGTCTTCTTGTCGTCCGGGACTGTTTTCATCATCCTTCGCGACGGAGACCGTCGCGATCGTTTCATTTGTTGCGGAGGTGGATCAGCCGCAAGCCCTCCAGGGTCAGCATGTCGTCCACGACGGCGATGGTCTTCGTCTCCGGCGCGACGATTTTCGCCAGTCCGCCGGTGGCGACCACCACGGGGTCCCCCTTGACCTCCGCCTGCATCCGCTGCACGATCCCGTCCACCAGGCCGGCGTAACCATACATGATCCCCGCCTGCATGCTGCTTACCGTGTCCTTGGCGATGATGGATTTGGGTTTGCTCAGCTCCACCCGGGGGAGCTTGGCCGCCCGTTCGAAGAGGGCCTCGCTGGAGATCATGATCCCCGGGGCGATGCAGCCCCCCATGTATTCCCCCTTTTGCGACACGTAATCGAAGGTCGTCGCGGTGCCGAAATCGACGATGATCAGATCCCGCCGGTATTTTTCGAAGGCCGCCACGGCGTTGACGATCCGGTCCGCCCCTACCTCCCGGGGATTGTCGTAGTAGATGGGCATCCCCGTCTTGACCCCGGGGCCGACGATGAGGGGCCGCAGGTGAAAGTATTTCTCGCACAGGGGTTCCAGGATGTTGAGCATAGGCGGGACCACGCAGGAGATGATGATGTCCGAGATCCGTTTGGCGCCGCCGAGCTTGCTCGACTTGTAGAGATTGTAGATCAGCATGCCGTATTCGTCCACGGTATGATCGACGACCGTCCTGATCCGCCAGTCATGCACGAGGTTTTCCCCGTCGAACAGGCCCAGCACCGTATTGGTATTTCCCACATCGACAACGAGCAGCATAAACTCACCCCTTCAAAAGATAGACATCCCCGGCGACCACCCGCCGGTACCCCCCCCGGGCGTCCTGCATGACCAGCGTACCGTCGTCGTCGATCCCCGTCACGACACCGCAGGACGAGTCTTCCTTGAAGACGACCCGGATCGGCCGACCCAGGATGTCGGCGTAGTGCAGCCAGGTTTCCCGCACCCCCGGGAAACCCCGGGCGAGGAAAACGCTATACCATTTTTCCAGGCGGGAAAAAAGGTCGGAAATCACCTCGCGGCGGTCGAAGCCGGTGCCGGTGACGATTTTCAGAGACGTGGCCGTCTCCCGAAGGGCGGGTTCGAAGTCCCCCCGGCCGGTGTTGACGTTGATGCCGATGCCCAGGATGATAAAGTCGATCCCCGCCGCCGTGGATTTCATCTCCGTGAGGATCCCGCAGACCTTCTTTCCCCCGATGAGGACGTCGTTGGGCCATTTGATCGTTACGCCCGGGGGATGATAGCCGGTCAGCAGCTCCGCCACGGCCACCCCGGCCACGAGGGTGAGCTGGGGGGCGGCGGCGGGCTCGATCCGGGGTCTCAGGACGAGGGAGGTGTAGATATTGACCCCCGGTGGTGACTGCCAGGCGCGGTTCAGCCGGCCCTTGCCCCGGGACTGGGAGTCCGCCACCACCGCCGTCCCTTCCGGGGCGTCTGCCATGGCCAGACGCCACGCCCGGATGTTGGTGGAGTCGACTTCCGGAAAATAGTGAACGGGGAAGCCGATTCTTCTGCCGGCCAGCGTTGCCGTGAGTTGTTCTTCAGTAAGGTTCATCGCTTCTGATCGGTGATAACGGCAAACAACTCTCTTGATCGGTAATTTTCCCTAGGCTCTTGTTGTGGAAAGTACAACCTGAGGATGTCCGCGCTGTTTTGTCAGGCTATCAACAAGGATATGTCCGCGGCCGGCACGGAATGGGTCAGGGCGCCCACGGAGATGAAGTCCACCCCCGTGGCGGCGATCCGGCGGACGTTCTCCAGGGAGACATTGCCCGAGGCCTCCAGGGGAACCCGCCCGGCGGTGAGTTCCACCGCGGTCCGCATGTCGGCGACGTTCATGTTGTCCAGCATGACGATATCGGCCCCGGCGTCCAGGGCCTCCGCAAGCTCCGCCAGGTTCTTCACCTCGATTTCGATCTTCAGGGTGTGGGCGATTTTCTGCCGGGCCCGGGCGACGGCGGTGGTGATGCCGCCGGCGGCGGCGATGTGGTTGTCCTTGATGAGGACCCCGTCGAAAAGGGCGTAGCGGTGGTTGACTCCCCCTCCCACCCGGACGGCGTACTTGTCCAGGAGCCGGAGCCCCGGTGCGGTCTTGCGGGTATCCAGGATGCGGGCCGGCGTACCTTCCACGGCCCGGACGAAGGCCCGGGTCGCCGTGGCGATGCCGCACATCCGCTGGAAGAGGTTCAGGGCGGTCCGCTCCGCCATGAGGATGGATCTGAGCGCCCCGGAGATTTCCGCCAGGGGTGTCCCCGGGGTGACCTCCTGCCCCTCGGCGGCCAGCGGGATGAATGTGAGGCCGGGATCGACCTCCTGAAAGGTCTCCCGGAAAACGTCCCTGCCGGCGACAACCAGGGCGGCCTTGGCGACGGCCCGGGCGCTCCCCGTCTCCTCCCCCGTCAGGACGGCGTTGCCGGTCACATCCCCGGGGCCGATGTCCTCGGCCAGGGCGGCCCGGATCAGACGTTTCCGCAAAATCTCGTCGTAGGCGTTCAAAGCGGTTTACTCAATAAACGGCCGGGTGCCCGTCCCCGGCCGGTGTTTATTTTTCTCATATCTTCCCGATAGTCAAGGCCTGTCCCCAACAGTCACTGGGGAGAAGAATCATGGGGACGCCTTTTGCCGGCCGGGTCCGGAGGGGTCCCGGCTCCCCGGGAATCAGGAGACCAGTTCCCTTACCTTTTGCAGGGCCTTTTCCAGCAGCTGGCGTTTGTCCCGGAGTTCCCGGTTCTTTTCCTCTTCTTTGGCCACGACGGCCGCCGCCGCCTTAGCGAGGAAGTCCCGGTTGGCGAGCTTCCGGGAGACGACGGCCAGTTCCTTGTCCAGTTTCACCAGTTCCTTGTCCAGCCGCGCCTGCTCGGCGGCCACGTCGATGGCCCCCTCGAGGAGGACGAAGACCTGCACCCCGCCCACCACGCCGGTAGCCGCACCTTTGGGTTCCGCAAGGGTGACGCCGGTTTCCAGACTTTCCAGCCCGGCCAGGCCGGAGATATAATGCCCGCCGGCGGCGAGGATCGTCCGGGCGGCGTCATCGGGAGCCGACAGGATGGCCCGGAGCTTCTTGGCGGGGGCGATCCCCATCTCCCCGCGGATCGTCCGGATCTTCGTGATCACGTCCATGATCAACCCCATTTCCGCCTCGGCCCGGGGATCGTCGGCGTACTCCTCCGGGGTGGGGAAAGGACTCACCATGATCGAGGTTCCGTCGTTGACGATGGTCTGCCAGATCTCCTCCGTGACGAAGGGCATGGTGGGGTGGAGGAGTTTAAGGACGGTTTTCAGGACGCCGTAAAGGGTATGCTGGGCGGCCCGGCGGGGGCTGGTGGCTTCCTTACCGTAGAGGACCGGCTTGACCAGCTCCAGATACCAGTCGCAGTACTCGTGCCAGACGAACTGGTAGATGCTCCCCGTGGCCTCGTTGAACTTGTATTCGTCGAGACCCCTGATCACCTCGCCGATGGTCCGGCGGAGCCGCGACGCGATCCAGCGGTCGGGCAGGGACAGGTCCGCCGGGGCGATCGCGGTCTCCCCTTCGGGATAATCCTCGAGATTCATGAGGACGAACCGCGTGGCGTTCCAGATCTTGTTGACGAAGAATTTGTAGCCCTCGATCCGCTCTTCCGACATCCGGACGTCCCGGCCCTGGGCGGTGAAGGCCGCCAGGGTGAACCGGAAGGCGTCGGTGCCAAATTTGTCAATCATTTCCAGGGGATCGATGATATTACCCTTGGACTTGCTCATCTTGTCGCCGTGTTCGTCCCGGACCAGGGCGTGGAGATAGACGTCCCGGAAAGGCACGTCCTTCATCGTGTAGAGCCCCATCATCATCATCCGGGCCACCCAGAAGAAGAGGATGTCGAAGCCGGTGATGAGGAGCGAGGTGGGATAGAAGGTCTTGAGCGCCGGGGTCTGCTCCGGCCAGCCCAGGGTGGAGAAGGGCCAGAGGGCGGAGCTGAACCAGGTGTCGAGGACGTCCTCCTCCTGGCGGAGTTCGGCGCCCTTGCAGGCCGGACAGTGGGTCGGATCCTGGGCGGAAACGATCATGTTGCCGCAGCCGTCGCAGTACCACACGGGGATCCGGTGCCCCCACCAGATCTGCCGGGAGATGCACCAGTCGCGGATGTTGGTCATCCACTCGAAATAGGTGGCCTCCCACATGGCGGGGATGATCCGGGTCTTGCCCTTGATGACCGCCGCCGTGGCCGCCTTGGCCAGGGGGGCCACCTTGACGAACCACTGCTTCGACACCGCCGGTTCGATGGTGGTCTTGCAGCGGTAGCAATGACCGACGTTATGGGTGTAGGGTTCGATCTTGCCGAGAAACCCGCCCTTCTCCAGATCCTTCACCACATTGGCCCGGCATTCGAAGCGGTCCTGACCCTGATAGACGCCGCCGTTTTCGTTGATGACGGCGCTGCCGTCCATGATCTTGATGATCTCCAGATTGTGCCGCCCCGCCATGGCGAAGTCGGCGGGATCGCAGGAGGGGGTGATCTTCACCGCCCCGGAACCGAAGTCCATGGTCACGTAGTCGTCACCGATGACGGGGATCTCCCGGTTCACCAGGGGGAGGATCACCATCTTGCCGATCTTGTCTTTATAACGGGGGTCGTTGGGGTTGACGGCCACCGCCGTATCCCCCAGCATGGTTTCCGGCCGGGTGGTGGCCACGACGATCTCGCCGCTGCCGTCCGCGTAGGGGTAGCGGATGTCCCAGAGATGACCCGCCTCTTCCACGAATTCCACCTCCAGGTCGGAAATGGCCGTATGGCACCGGGGGCACCAGTTGACGATGTAGTCGCCCTGATAGATGAGGCCGTCGTTGTACAGACGTACGAAGACCTCCCGGACGGCCTGGGAGAGACCGGCATCCATGGTGAAACGCTCCCGCTCCCAGTCGCAGGAGCAGCCCAGGCGTTTGAGCTGGTTGGTGATGACACCGCCGTACTTCTCCTTCCACTGCCAGACCCGGGCGATGAACTTCTCCCGCCCCAGGTCGTGACGGGTGAGTCCCTCCTTGGCCAGTTCCTGTTCCACCACGTTCTGGGTGGCGATGCCGGCATGGTCCGTGCCGGGCATCCACATGGCGTTGTAGCCCTGCATCCGCCGGTAGCGGATCATGATGTCCTGGAGGGCGTTGTTGAGGGCATGGCCCATGTGGAGCATCCCCGTGACGTTCGGGGGCGGGATGACGATGGAAAACTGCGGCTTGGCACTGCCGTCGATGGCATGGAAAAAGTTGTTTTCCTGCCAGTACTTATACCACTTCTCCTCTGCTGCGTGCGGCTCGAAAACCTTGCTCAACTGCCCTCGGCCCATGAAATCTCTCCTTTTAGAATATCTTCAGTTCTTCTTTGAATTTCTTGATGACCAGCAGGGCATCCACGCCGGAAACGGCCTCCAGGGGGGCGAATTCCCCCGTGGAAAGGCTCTTGGCCTGCATGATTCCCCGGGAGGTCACGACCATGACGGCGTTGAAATAGGGCAGATCGTTCCGCAGATCGGGGAAGGTGGAGGTGCTGCCGATGAACTTGGTGGCCAGGGCGTTGTCTCCTGTGACCTTGATGAGGATGTCCTCGATCATCAGGGCATAGGCGGCCCGGTTCACGAATTCATCCGGCAGGAATTTGCCGTCGGGATAATTCTCCAGACCCCGGACGCCCAACTGCAGGATGCCCTCGATGTCCATCTTCAGCGGATGGACGGCGATGTCGTTGGCGGAAACAACCCCCCGGCCCGGGGCCTGGGCCCGGGCGGGATCCTTGAAGGAGGTGTCGAATTCCTTGATTGTCCGCTTCTTGTAAAGGACGTCGATCTTCAGCTCTTCCATAAACAGCGCCGCGGCATCCGCCCGGCTGAGCTTTTCCACCAGCGCGATCTTCTTCCCCGTGATGGTGCCGGGCATGGCCCGCTGAATATCCTGAACGAGCTTCCACTGCACGTCGGCCTCCTGGGTGTAGGCATCCTTCAGTTCCAACACCCGGGCAAACATCTGCCCCGCCTTGTGGAAATCCAGGGCGGTCTTGTAACACAACCCCATGAAATAATAGGCGGCGGAGCTTTTGGGGTTGATGGCGACGGCATTGTCGAATTCATCCCGGGATTTGTCGAGCCAGGCGGTATCCTGGGAGCAGTCCGTGCCGATCCGGGCGCAGGCGGCCTTGCTCATGGTGTTCACCCGGATGTAGCCGATGTGGACAAAGAGTTTTTCATCCTTGGTGTCGGCGTATTCCCAGGCCTTGTCCAGGGCGGCGAAGGCCCCGGTGAAGTCGCTCTGGTAGGCCTTGACCAGTGCCCTGCCGGCGAAGGCCCGGGAGAATTTGGGGGCCAGTTGGATGGCCCGGTCGAACTCGCCCTGGGCCTGAGGATACTGACCCTGATCCAGGAGTTTCAAACCCGTATAGACATGATGATCAGGAGTGTCCATCTCTCCCACCGGTTTGGCTGCTTTCGGCCCGCAGGATACGAGCATGACGGCCGCCGCCAGGACGGCCAGGACAGCAAACAATCGTCGGTACCCAGGCACTCGCTTCATATCCGTTCTCCTTTTAAATTCTTTTTGTGACCCCATGATGGAAGTAACATATAGGGGCGGCTCTTTTTTATGTCAAGCAAATTCCCGGCATCAGGGAGGGTGGGCCGTGCTGTCGCGTCTTCAACCGGCGAGGAAATCCCTTATCCGCGCCGCTATCTTTTCCTCCTCGTTCCGGGGATGCCAGATCAGGTCTTTTTCCTTGCGAAACCAGGTCAGTTGCCGTTTTGCGTAACGCCTCGTGTCCCGGATCATGAGCTCCCGGGCCTCGGCGAGAGAGAGACGGCCGTGCAGGTACGCGCAGATATGCTTGTAGCCCAGGGCTTGGAGCGGTTTGAGGTTTTCGGGAAAACCCCGGGCCAGGACCGACCTTGTTTCTTCCACGAGACCGGCGGCCAGCATGGCGTCGGCCCGGCGGACAATACGGGCGTGCAGCTCCTCACGTTCGGCGGTCAGGCCGATGAGCAGGGCTGTATAGCGCTTTTCTCCGAAGCGGTGGACCGCCTGTCTCTCGGTAATGGACTGCCCGGTGTTGTCGAGATATTCCAACGCCCGTATGATCCGCACGGTGTCGTTGGCGGCGATGACCCCGGCCGCTGCGGGGTCCCTGCTTTTCAGGAGCGCATGGAGGTGATGGCGGCCGTTGCGGTTCATCAGGGTACGGTAATGGTCGCGCCGGGCCGTGTCGGCGCCCGGTCCCGGCAAGAGCCCCCCGAGGAGGACCCGAATGTACAGCCCCGTGCCGCCGACGACAAAGATATTTCCGCCCCGGCCCGCGACGGCGGCGATCACCGGGTCGGCCTCCTCCCGGAAGCGGGCGGCATTGAATTCCTCATCGGGATCGACGCAGTCAATGAGATGGTGGGGAACCCGTTGCCTTTCCGCGGCGGTGGGTTTGGCCGTGCCGATGTCCAGGTAGCGGTAGACCTGCATGGAGTCGGCGCTGACGATTTCCGCCCCGAATCCCCCGGCCAGGGCCAGGGCCGTTTCCGTCTTCCCCACGCCGGTGGGGCCGGTGATGACGACCAGCTTGGTCCGGTCGGTTTGTTCGGCGATGGACATCCAACAATAAACCTTTGAGATCTCTAAATATTCGGCACAGACAGATCCTGTCTGCCGGTGCCGGCCGATACGGTCAACCCGGAGGCTTAAAAACGAGGGGCGTCGGGTTGCGCTCAAGACCGCTTGAACATGCCTGCCAGTTGTCTGGCCGTCAGAACGATCCAGACCGGTCGTCCGTGGGGACAGGTGCCGGCGAAGGGCAGACGGTCCAGATCTTGACAAAGGCGGACCACCTCCGGTCCGGAAAGGACCTGCCCTGCCTTTACAGCCCCCTGACAGGCCAGGGAGATCAACACCCGCTCCCGCTTATCCCGCCAGGACCCCGGGTGTGTCTCTCCGGGTAGCTGCTCCATAAACTCCTCCAGGAGCCTCCGGGGGTTTAAATGGGCGAGCATGGCCGGCAGGGAGCGGATGGCTATGGTATGTCCGCCGAAGGGTTCGATTTCCAGCCCCGCCTCCCGGAGGAGTTCCCGGTATTCCTCCATCGCCCCGTAGTCGCCCGGGGAGAGGGTGACGATCTCGGGGAGGAGAAGTTGCTGGACGGCGATCTTCCCCTCCCCACTCCCCCGGCGGAGTTCCTCGTAGAGGATGCGTTCGTGGGCGGCGTGCTGATCCACCAGAACCAGCTCGTCTTCTCGGGAGAAGACGAGATAGGTGCCCCCGGCCTGCCCAAGGTAATTCATTTCCCTAAAGTTTCGTTTTTGAGAACCGCCGTCCGGTAATGAGAGATCGGGTTCAGAAGCCGCCAATTCCGGAGGAAGGCTGTCGCCGCCGGCACGGGCGGAGGCAACCGTCGGGCCGTCCTTCCCCGCCGCCGCTGTCGTGGCGGCAGGTGCGGCCCGATTAAAGGTATCCTCCCGTCCGGAGAGGTGGGCATCCTCATCGCGGCCGGCCGCCGCATCCTGCGGCGTCGAAGCCCCCGGGCGCCGGGACGGCTCCGGGCCGGCATCGAAACGGGAGCTGAAAAGCCCCCCGCCTTTGCTGAAGATCGACGCCCCGGGCCGGTAGGTGGTTTTTTTTTCTCCTCCGTAAAGGGGATAACGTTGCCATGCCTCCTCGATTCTGCGCTCGTAAGCCGGGGCAGCCGGGCTGCCCGAAGCGGACGCCCCCGCCGTCGTTCCGCTGTCGGGGGGAGCGGCGGCGGCCAGGCCGGCCAGCAGGGATTCGACGATGAGTCCGTAGATGAGCCGGGGATTCCGGAAACGGACCTCCAGTTTTGCCGGATGGACATTGACGTCCACATCCTCCGGAGGAAGGGTAAGAAAAAGGACCGCCGCTGGATAGCGCTTGGCCTCCGTGATATTACGACAGGCCGTCATGACGGCATGGTTCAGCAAGGGATCCCGGATATAGCGGCCGTTGACGAAGCAATAGATGCTTTTTGCGTTGGCCCGGGTTACTTCCGGCCGGGTGATGTACCCGGAAAGTTCCATGTTTTCCCGCACCCCTTTTACCTTGAGAAGGCTGCGGCCTATTTCCTGGCCGAGGACCATGCCGATCCGTTCCCCGACGGCGGCGGTGGCCGGAAAATCCCATAGGGGGCGGCCGTTGCTCAAGACGCGGATCTTGACGCCGGGAGATGCGAGGGCGATCCGGGTGATGGCTTCCAGACAGGCCCCCTGCTCCGTAGTCTCCGACTTGAGAAATTTCCGGCGCACCGGCACGGAGTCGAAAATCCGACTGACGAAGATCGCCGTGCCGGCGGGGCAGCCTGCTTCCCTGATTTCCTCGATCCGGCCGTTTTCCACGGTGATCATCGTTCCTGCCAGGGCTCCTGCCGGGCGGGTGGTCATCTCTACCCGGGCCACGGCGGCGATGCTGGGCAGGGCCTCACCCCGGAAGCCGAAGGTCCGGAGCCGGTAGAGATCTTCGAAAACAGAGAGCTTGCTGGTAGCGTGCCTCTGGAAGGCCAGCGGTACATCCGCCGGTTCCATCCCCGTCCCGTTGTCGATGATCCGCAGGGAGGTACAGCCTCCTTTGACCACTTCGATCTGGAGGACCGTGGCCCCGGCATCGAGGGAGTTTTCCAGAAGCTCCTTGAGGATGGAGGCGGGCCTTTCGATCACCTCGCCGGCGGCGATCTGGTGGGTCAGCTCAGGTGGAAGAAGGCGGATGCTCACCGGTTGATAACCTCAGGACATGGTCCGGGCCATGACATGTTTTCTCCCCCTGCTGACGGCCGGCCGCCTTCAGGGGGAGATAGGGTTTGAAAATGACGATGACCGCTCTTTCCGCGGCAGGGGAGAGCGGTCATGAAGTCCTTAAACAAGCACCGGCGTTCTGTGGCTCAATCCAGAACGATCATCACCCGGCATTTCTGCAGGAAGCCCATCTTGCCGGCGGCGGCGCGGATCGTTCCGGCGTCGGCGTTGCTGACGACGATGTTGCACTTTCCCGGACCGTCGGCCCGGATCCCCTTCACGCTCAGGGGATTGCTGGTAACCCGGGGATTGCTCTGCGCCGCCGTCAGATCCCGGGCGTAGCCGGTCATCCCCTGCTGGATGGCATACTGGCGGTCCACGTTCATGGAACCGTAAACTTCCTTCCCGTTTTCGTCGATGATTTTAGGAGACATGGCCGGGCGGACGGCCAGCCCCCGGGCGTCGATCACCAGACCGGTGACGGCATCGCCGGCCGGCTCGGCAGTTGCCGGACCGGGAGGGGTCGCAGGGGTGGGGACGGGCGCCGGCGGCGGCGTCTCCAATGCTTTGGGCAACACCGTCTGGGTCAGGCGGCCACTGAGGTTCATCCGCACCGTCACTTCCACCGTGCCGTCGGAGAGGTATTCCTTGTTCATCACCCTGGCACCCTTGACCATGCCTTCCACCGAGGTTCTGACCACGTCGCTCTCCGTCATGAAGTCCCTTACCACCGTGTTGGCGTCAATCCGCACCCCCTGGACGATCTCCAGAAGGTTGCGGTAGGCGTCCACCTGCGCCGCCCGGAGGGCCAGAGGTCGCGCATTGGGCTTGCCCATATAACGTTCCGGGGGGGCACCGATACCGACGGCCTCCACGTAGCCATCCTCGTAGTTGATGATCCCCTTGGCACCCGCCGGTTCGGCGACTTTCGTTTCTATGATTTTTGTCCATTCCGTCATGCCGACCTTGCCGTCTTCTTGCTGGCCATACCCTGTCGCACCGGCCAGCAGTAAGATCGCGGCGGTGATAACTCCTGCTGTAACCTGGAAAATGCCCCGCATATCTTCCTCCTTTACCTCTGTCAGTTAAATGAAAGTGTCGGCAAGTAGCCGCTAATTGTTGCCTTTACCCGTGCCTGCCCAAGGGGGTGGTTTCAACGCGTTTCCCATGCCAGCGGCCAATCGCCGTCTCGGTATGTCATCGCCCCTACCCGCCGCATCCTCCGCGGCGGATCGTCTTTCTATCCGGCGACAACCGCTGCGGCATATTAACAAAAGCCCCGGACCGATGCAACTCCTAAAGCGGACCGGCCCCCTTTTCACTCGCAGATGCGTGCATATGTTATTGATCTGCACCGGTTTGTAATTAACAGGGCCGCTGCGGACGCGGCGGAGCGCGTCCCGCTGTTTTCATCCTGCTTTGTGACGACGTGCCGTCAGGCGGGTTTCATTTGCCGGTGAAGGCCTTTTCCTCCGGCGTTTCCCGCCAGGGTTTGATGTTGATGCCCTGTTCCACATCCCCCATGATCATGTTTAGATCGGGGGGGGACTTGCCCCACCAGTTGTTCCGGGCGTCGACGTAGATCGTCGAGCGGGCCTGGGCGGCAAAGTCGTTGTTGAAGATGTTGTTGTTGTTCAGCCGGGGGCGGGCATTGCCGACGATGGTGACGGCCCCCTCCCCCCGGTTTTCCGTCAGGGTGGAGAAGGAGACGGTGGGCGCGGCGTCGTTGCGGCAGTAAATGCCGCTCTGGGCGTTTTTGGTGATGAGACTGTAGGAGATCTCCGGGGTGCCGGAAAGGATGTCCAGGGCGATATCGGCATATTGAATGATCGCATAGCTCAGGGCGGAATTGACGGCGGTCTTTTTCTGCCACCGGACGGCGCTGGCGTAAAATCCCGGCGTAGGGGAGGCGGCGGAGGCGGTGAAGACGATGGGGGCCGCCGCTGTCCCCCTGGCGATGATGCCCCCGTCGGCCACGTCGATGGCCGTGTTCTGGTCGTAGCGCACCGTAACCCCCGGTTCGATGTACAGGGTGGCGCCGCCGTCGATGAACAGATTTTTCACCACGCGATAGGGGCTGTTGCTCAAGGTCAGGTAGGCGTCCGCCGTAAGAGGGCCGCCCAGGGTGGGGGAGAGGATAGGCAGGGTGATCGGCTTCCCCTCCGGATAGGGGGCGCTGAGGACGGTGGCGATGTCGATCCGGCCCTGGAGGGCAGCCAGGATTTCCAGACCTTTGGCGGTGCCCCACCAGTTGTCGCGGGCGGAAACAGGCGTCCCCGTCGTGGCCCCGACGATGTTGTAGGGACGGTTGTCGCTGAGATTGTTTTCCGTGATGACGGGGTGACTGTTCCGGACTTCGATCCCGGCGCCGCCGTTACGGGTGATGAGATTCCTGGAAATGGTCGGGGCGGCCCCTTCCACAAGGATCCCCTGGCGTCGGTTGTCCTGAAGCCGATTTTCCGTCAGGAGCGGTTGGGCCCCTTCCGTGACGATTACCGCCGCTTCGTTGTTTTTCAGGATCGTGTTTCCTGCCAGCCGGGGCTTGGCAAAGCTCCCGGTAATCCGGACGGCCGTCCCGTTGCCCGTCAACTCGCAGTTCTCGATCAGGGGTGACGAAGACTGGAGGGTCAGGCCCGTCGCGGCACTCTTAATCCGGTTGAATTTCAGGAGGATCTCCTTGCCCTTGACGTTGCGGAAGACGATCCCTTCCCAGCTCTGCCCCGGTTCGGCGCTATCCCAGGAAATCATATGTTCTCCATCCCCCGGGGCGACCAACCCCCCTTCTACGATCAGGGCGGCCCCCCGGGAGCGGATTTCCGTGCCCGCCTCGATGGTCAGGGTGGCCTTGTCCTTGATGATCAAGGGTTTTTCGATGATATAGGGACTGGCGCCGGCATACCAGGAGGTGTCCTTTTCGATGGCCCCGCCTACGGGGGTGGGTCCGGGGGCCACGGGGATCCCCGTTCCGGCCGCCTTGTCGCTTTCGTTGCCCGCGAGGTCCACGGCGCTGATCTGGTAGTAGTAGGTCCGGCCGTTGGCGAGCTTTTCATCCCGGTATTCCGGAACCTCCAGCCGGGCGATCTCCTGATAGCCGCTCAGGGGCGTCAGGCTCCGGTAAACCCGGTAACCCGCCAGTTCGGGGTCGGCGGATTTTTCCCAGGACAACAGGACGGCGCCGTTCCGGCCCACGATGCGCAGGGATTTGGGTTTGTCCGGCGGGGTGGTCTTCAGGGTTACGGACCCCACGGCGTCCACCCAGTGGGCGGTGTTTCCCGCGTCGTCGGAGAGATAGCCGGTAATTACGGCCTTGCGGACGTTGTCCCCCGGCACGACCCGGTAAACACCCAGATACACCCCCGGCTCATTAGGCTGCTCCTGCATGTCGAGGTGCTTCCGGTACTCGCCGATCTGGAAGGAGGCCTGCATCTTCGGCGTCCCCTGGATGACCACCCGGATCTCGTCTCCCGCCTTCCTGGGCAGATTCTTCGTATCCTGCACCAGGAGGGTGATCGTGGGCGGCCGCTTGGCCTCGGCGATGGTGGGGGCGGGGATGGTCTTCACCATGCCCCGGAAGAGGTCGTCGCAGGCCCGGAGGAGCTGGATGTCCCGGACGTTCATCGCCGTGGCGATGACGGTGGCGACGAGGCCGATGGGGTTCGTCGAGATGCCCCCCTCATGGATGCGCACCACGTGCTCCCCCGTCCAGAGAAGTTCTCCCGACCGGGCATCGTACATCCGGAGCTTCGCCCCCACGGACACCTGGGAGTAAACGACGGCGAAGAGCTTGTCGAAATTGGAGATTTCCCCGTACACGACGGCATCGGTCCCCAGGATCCGGCCCAGGTCCCTGGCCGGCATCCGGTTGATGGCCTTCGGGTCGGTGAGGCCGGACTTTTTCAGGAGATCGTCCACCCGCCAGAGCTCCATGTCCCGGAACGGCAGGGAGCTGAAATGGTTGTAGAATCCCCGGCGGACCGCCTGGGCGCCCGCCTGGCTCTCCGAGACGTCGGCGAAGGGGAGGACGGCCACGGTCAGGGGCTTGGCTTTCGCCATGGCGGGATAGACCCGGTATTTCCCGTCGAAGAGTTCCCGGAGCTGGGGGGTGATGATCGTGTCCTTGGTGGCCACGGTGCAGCCCGGGACGAGCATGATCAACCCCGCCAACATTAACGCCGTCAGCGGCAATGACCGGTGGCGATTTGTCTTCATCTTTGCACTTGCCTCCCTGATATGAACATACCGTCGCGCCGCCGCCGGGTAACCCGCCCCGGAAGCGGCGGAGCCGTTTATCGACAGCTGTCGCCGCCGACATCCCGTCGGTCAGCAGACCTTCACCTCCCGGAGGGCGTTTTTCTCCCCCCGGATGGCCTCGCCGTGCCCCGGATAGATCACCCGGGGCGCGATGGTCCGGCGCAGGGCTTCCAGGGTGGTCAGGATCACGTTCCGGTCCCGGCAGAAGGCATTGAGGGTCCCCCGGCCGCCGGCGCCGGGCATATTGTGGAGCAGGTCGCCGCAGATCAGTTCCCCGGTTTCGGGAGAGTAAAGGGATATGGAGTCCTCCGTATGCCCCGGGGTGCTCATGATCTCCCAGTCCGCAAATCCCGGTGGCCCCTTGCCGGCCCCGACAAAAAGGCATCTCTCCCCGGCGAAGGGCAGTCCGGTCAAACGACGGAGACCCGGAAGGGGGATCCCCGCCGGATTCGCCGGCAGGATGTCCGCAAGGCGGCGCACATAGGCGGCGCTGGCCCGGGCCACCGGCACCAGAGCGGAAAACCACCCGTGAAGAAGATTCAGCCGCTGCCGCCCGGCCAGATAGTCCCTGACCGGGGCGGAAAAGATGACCCGCGTCTCCGGTCCGCAGGCGGTCAGCAGCGGCCCCATCCCGCCGATGTGATCGATATGGAAATGGGTGGCCGCCAGGTAACGGACCGCGGTCGGGGAGCCGCCCAGCCGACTGCGGATCAGCTCGACGGCGGCCCGGGCGGCGCCCAGGCTTCCCGGATCCACCACCATCAGCCCCTCCGGTCCGGAGATCACGTAACAGCGGGCAAAACCGCACGGCCCGACCGGATGGACCCTAAAATCCCGGGACACTTCCCTTATTTCCCCAGTAACCGAGAGGCCGGAACCGCTCCGGCAGGCACGCCTCTCCGCCCGCCCGGCCGCCGAGCGGAATTATGGGCCGGGTCCCCATGTTAGCGCCTGACCTTGAGGGCGGTGCTGAAGTCGCTTTCCAGGCCGTCCCTGTCCCGGGCCCTGATCAGATAGGTTCGCTCCTGGCCGGCCTTGAGGGGGCGCTCGTCCCGGTAAACGGGGGCGGTCAGGCGCTCGGCGACGGGCTCCGGGTTGAGATAGGCCTGCTCATAGACGGTATAGCCGGCCAGATCCGGCTCCGGACCCGCCTGCCACGTCAGGACCACCCGGCCATCCGGCTGTACCTCTCCTTTCAGGCCCGTCGGCGCCTGGGGCCGCTTTTTGGTCGTGGCGCGCACCGTTTTGGCCGTTTCGCTTTCCACATCGGCCCGATTGAAGGCGGTGATGGTATAGGAGTAAGTCTCCCCGTCGCCGATCTTCGTCATGCCCCGGTAATCGTCGGTGTAGCGGTTGACTTCCCGTCCTCGGAGTCTCTTGAGGAGGACGAACCGGCCCTCTGTATCCCGGGACCAGTACAGGTTGTAGCCTTCCACCTCAGGCGCCGGCGAGGGCTTCCAGGTCAGCTCCACCTTTTTCACCAGGCCGCCGGCCGCCCGGAAGTCCTCGGGCGTGGGCGGCTTGCCGATGGTCGTCGCAAATACGGGCAGGGAGGGGGAGGTTTCCAGGTCCGCGTCTTCGAAGGCCGTCACCCGGTAATAATAGCGCACCTTGTCACCCAGTCCTTCGGTGTCGCTGTACTCGATCCTTTTGTCGGGACCGGCCTGGGGTTCCACCCTTTTTATCTTGATGAAGTTCCCGTCCGGGGTGGTGCTCCGGTACACATAATAGCCCTTCACGTAAAACTGGTCGCTGGCGTTCCAGGACAGATCGATCTGGCGAACCATATCCCCCTTGGCCTTTAACCCCGTGACAATGGGGATGGCCGTCCCCTTCATGGGGCGGGAGAAATCGCTTTCCAGCCCCTTTTCATTATAGGCCGTCACCCGGTAGAAATAGTCCTCGCCGTCCGCGAGCCCCTTGTCCTGGTAGGGGACCTTGAAGAGCTTGTCCAGGGTTTCGTCCAGCCCCAGCCCCAGATCCGCCCCGAGGATGTTGGCGATTTCCCGATACGGGCCGGCTTCGACCTTGGCCCGGTAGAGCTTGTAGCCCTTGAGCTTGAGGGGGTCGTCGCTGGCCTGGGGTCCCGGCGCCCAGGTGAGGGCGATGCTCTTGATGTGGCTTTCCGTGGACAGGATCACCGGTGGATTGGGGGTCAGGGCGGTCTCGGCGGCGATCACCCGGGAATAGGCGCTGACCTGCCCCCGGTTGTCGAAGGAGCGCACCTTGTAATAGTAGGTCGTGTTCTTTTCCAGCCCTTCGTCCAGGTATTCCGTGGCGGTGATCCGGGCGATCTTGACATAGGGCCCCTTGGCATCCAGACTGCGGAAGATCTCGTAGCCCGTGACGGATTTTTCCGGGGCGTCCCAGGACAGGGAGACCCGGCGGTTTCCCGAGCGTTTCTCGATCCGCTCCGGGGACTTGAGATCGCCGGTCTCCCCTTCGTCCCGTTTGAGGAGGTGATCCCGGATCGCCTTCTGGATCTCGCCGCCCAGCTTCTGCACCTCCTGCGTGAGACCCGCGTCGCCCAGGGCGGCCACCCGGGCATGGTGGATGGAGCGTTTCCGTTCGATCTGGATGACGTTGCTCTTGATATGGATCACCGTGCCCCGCTTTTCCACGGTGCCCACCACGATGATGTTCAACCCGAGCTTGCTGCCGATGAGCACTACATTGTCCAGCTTGTCGTTCTGCTGAAGGTCGTTGAAGCTGAGGAAATTTTCCAGATCCTTGCGGTCCATGATGGCCAGGAGGGGATCGGCGGCCAGGGTGTTGATAAGCATATTGGTCACCGACGTACCGTAGCCGGAGGCCTCGATGTTGAGGGCGCCGAAATTGAAGACGGACACCTTGATCTGCTGCTGGGCCCCAAGCGGGGCCGGCGGTCCCGTGACGCCGAGCAGACAACCGATGAGGACGGCAATGAGGATCCTTTTCATGGGCGGGCTCCCTGCTTCACTTGTCCTGGATGAGCTTTTCAATCGCTTCCTGGGCATTGTTCGTCACGGGTGTGGAGATCCCCTTGAGCTTTTCGTCGTAAACGGCGTCGACATACTTCTCGATGGCCTGCTCGTAGTTGCGCCGCTTCTGGAGGATCTGCCCTTCCTTGAAATAAACCACCTCGAGACTCTGGTAATTCTTCAGGACGCTCTGCCCCATCTCCCCGACCTTCTGGTTCGTCAGTTCGTCGAGAACTTCCGTCTCCGTGGGGAGCTCCAGGGGATCCCGCTTGATGTTGGCCATGGCCACGCTGTCCGAGTAGGAGTCCTCCTTGACGGATTTGCCGGAGACGGTGTTGGTGAAGATGTTTTCCCCGGAGACCGTATCCACGAGCTTGTAGGAAATCTCCAGCAGCGAACTGACCCGGGCCGTGCCCTGGCGATAGGAAACGAACTGGTAGTTGCGCTTCTTCACCGTGCGGGGCGGGGCTTCTTTCATTTCCTCCTCCGTGGGGCGGGGGTGCATGATGAGCCAGGTCTGGTATTCCGGATTGGCCACGTCCTCTTCGTCCACGAGGACCTTCACCTGGGAGGTGCTGGGGTTGTCCGTGGTCTGGGCGGAATAATGGAGGACGTTGCCCATGATGAAGGTGTCGATGCCCCGCATCTTGCCTACCGTCTGGGCCGATTTGATGTCCACGATACCTGTCTGGCTGAGCTGCATCTCCCGGAGGATGGACTGGAGATTCTCCCGTTCGATGATCCGCAGATCGCCGCTGGCGTGTTTGTGGAGGAAAGTGATCAGCTTGTCGGCCACGATCTTGCCGGCGTCCTTGTTGTTGCTCGGGCTGCCGAAGTCGAAGACGGCGATGGATTTCCGGATGCGCCGGTTGATCCGGTCCCTGGTTTCCACCATTCTCTGAAAGAGGTCCGGGTAGTTGGGATTGAGGATTTCCAGTTTCTGCAGCCAGATCAGGGCGTTGCCCCAATGCTCCCGCTCGATGAAGCCCTGGGCCCGCTCCATGAGCTTGGTCTGGAGGTTCTTCGACAGGGCCTTGAACTGGATGTCGTTCTGGAAGGAGGGCTGATAGGACTTCACCAGCTCCAGCTTCTTCACCGCCATGGCGAGGAGCCCCTGATGGGTGAGCCGGCCGGCGTCGTCGAAATAAATCTTGGCGACCTTCGCCTTGAGCTCGGCCAGTTTCCCGGCCCGCTCCTGGTTGTCCGGCTGGTAGTCGGCGGCCTTTTCGAGGAGGGTGACGGCCCGTTGCCAGTTCTGGCTGCCGATGGCCTTGGCCGCCTCGGCGTCGTAATAGGCGGGATTGTCCCTGGATTTGGCCTCTTCGTACTTCCGGGCGACATCCATGTAGCCGGGATTGATGTCCAGGGCCGATTTGAAGGCCTGGGCGGCAAGCTGCCATTCATCCTGTCTGCCGAAGCCCACACCCTGCTGGTAATAGATCCGCGCCCCCTCCTGTTCCGCCCGGGAGAGGCGATTGGCCGCATCCTCGTAATTCGGATAGAGACTGTTCACCTGGCGGAGTTTGGCGACGGCCGCCGTCCAGTCTTCCTTGAGCATATCGCCGTCCGCCTGGGTGTAAAGCGTTTTGACCTGTTCCTGCTTGGATTTGATCTTTTCCTGCAGCCGTTTGTCGAAATCCTTCAGCTCCTGGTTGCTGGGATCCTGTTTCCGGGCCTGGGCGATTTCCCGGCCCAACTGTTCGAGGGTGGGAACATTGGCGTCGGGATTGCCGTCAAAGGCCTTTTTCACCTTCAGATAGCGGGCTTTCGCCGCTTGTTCCCGGGCCTGCTGAAGGGCCGTTTTGTAGTCGGCGTTTTCGGGATCCTCTTTCAGGGCCTGCTCGAAGTACCCCGCCGCCTCCTCCCAGCGGTTCTGTTTGACCATATCCTGCCCGATGGTGTACATCTCGCTCGGCGCGCAGGCGGTAAGCGCCGCCAGGAGCAGCGCCGCCGTCAATATCCGCAATATCTTTTTCTTACCCATAGCATCCCCCGCTGAATGTTAGTTATTGATTTATCGATTGCATCCCGACGTCGATCTTCCGCCGGAACCGGCCTAAAAACCCGCCGAGATGGTGTTTTGGGTCATTCCGGAAACATGGAGTTTTTTCCCCTTGAAGGTCAGCGCCGCCAGATCATCGGCCACGCCCCGGGTGTTTCCCCGGACGGTGAGATCCAGCTCCAGGCGCCCTTTGCGAAAAGAGCGCTGATAGATTTTCTTGAGCCCCTTGACCTGTTCGGACAGGAGTTCCTTGAAGCCGTTCGTATCGGCGTATGATTTTAACCCCGTCACGTAAAGCTTGACCGTCACGGTGCCGGTCGTCTCGGAGGACCAGCGCTCGATGATCTCTTCGTGCAGCGTCCGGGCGAGCTTGGTCGCCGCTTCGTCCGTGGCGCTTTTCAGCTCCCCCTTCTCGGTGCGGCTTCCCGAGGTGAGCAACTCCCCCGTGTCGCCGTTGAATACCCGTCCCGAGACGGTTATCTCATGGGTGGAAACCTCGATTTCGCCCATCTTGAAGGTCCGCATCCGCCCTTCCACCCGGGCGGCGACGATGATTTCCGCCCCGAAACGCTGGGCGAGGTCGGTGAGGGCTTTCGGATCCGTGCCCGTTTCCTCCGGGCCGGCCCGGTAATGGGAGGCGGAGGAATCGATCACCGGGTACCCCTGGCCGAGGAAATAACGGGACATCACCGCCTCGGCCTGGGAGTCCTTCTGATCGCGGCCGCTGAAGAACAGCATCAGCCGCGGTTTTTCCTTCCGGACCATGAGGAGCTTGACGGCCTCCATGCGATCCTGGAGCTTCCCCGTTCCCACGTCGGCTTCAATGACGACCTTGTAGGTGTCCCCCTCCCGCCCTTCGGAAAGGATCCGGTAGGAGTTGATGAACCCCCGGGATTCGGACAGGATCTGGTCCACCTTGACCTGGTAGTTCTCGATTTCGGAGAAACTGGTGATGAGGACGCCGATCTTTTCCTCCACGGCATTGCGCTGGGCGTTGTCGATGGCCTTGTCCCGGGCGATGTCGATGGCCTCGTTATGGATGCCCGCCATACCCACGGCCTTCACCTTGTCCTGACACAGCCCCGGCGCCGGCCGGAGCGCCGCCCAGAGAAGCAATCCTGCCCACAGGAGCACAAACAGAAGCTTCCCGGCGTTTCCGTCATGTGTTCCCCTGTCCAAGCGCGGCCTCCCCTGTCGCAGGATTTGGAAAGATTTTTAAAGAAATATAAATATTTTGGTTTTTTAAGTCAAGGTGATTTGCGAAAGTCCAGATGCCCCATGAATTCCTCCAGGGCCAGGGGCCAGAAACGGAGCGTTTTGCCCGTAGCGGCGGTGAATTTTGCCGTGCTCAGGACGCTGTAGGCCGGGCGCGGTGCCGGCAGGTGGAGCTCCTCCGTCTTGATGGGTGTCACGGAAACGGCGTCGAACCGGGCGTATGCCAGGATCTTGCGTGTGAATTCATACCAGCTGCACGAGCCCCGGTTGGTCACGTGAAAGATCCCCCGGTGACCCTGTTCCAGGAGGACCGCCGTCGCCCCGGCCAGATCGCGGCTGTAGGTGGGGGAGCCGATCTGGTCGTCCACGACGCGGAGGTTACGGTTATGCAGGGCCTTTTCCAGGATCGTCTTGACGAAGTTCTTTCCCACCGGTCCGTATAGCCAGGCGGTGCGAATGAGGAGATAATCTTCGCTAACCTCCCGGAGACAGGCCTCGCCGGCCGCCTTGGAGCGGGCGTAAACCCCCCGGGGGGCCGGGATGTCTTCTTCCGTGTACGGGGTGGTGCGGGTGCCGTCGAAGACATAGTCGGTGCTGAAATGGACGATTTTGATGCCCCGGTCCCGGCAGGCGGCGGCGATGTTTTCCACCCCGGCGGCGTTCACGGCGAAGCAGCGCCCCTCATCGCTTTCCGCGCCGTCGACGTTGGTGTAGGCGGCGGCGTTGATCACCACCTCCGGGGCGACGGCGGCGATGACCTCCCGACAGGAGGCGGCGGCGGTGATATCAAAGTCCTCGATGTCCCTGCCGGTGACGTCGTGCGCGGCCCGCAGGCGCTCCATCAGCGCCGTCCCCAGCATCCCCTTATGACCCAAAACAAGAATTTTCATAATACACTCTATTGCGTTTTCGTGATGAATCGTTCTTCCCCTGGCAGCATTTACCTTTCCCGGGGGAATATTTACCTTCACAGTGGCGGGGAAGGAAATAAGGACCGCCGGTGCGACGCTCTCCCCCGGGGTGCATGCCGTAGCCGGCTGTGCTTCCTTTCCTCAGTAAAAGACCTCTTTGAGGAACAACCCCTGGGGTGGCGCCGTCATTCCCGCCAAGTCTCGGTTACGGCCGGTGAGGATGGCCGTCATCTCCTCCGGGGGCCGCTTGCCCCGGCCGATCTCTACCAGGGTGCCTACAATGGTGCGGACCATATACCGCAAAAATCCGTCGGCCTCCACCTCAATTTCCAGAAAAGAGCCGGCGGTCGTCCCGGTGGGGGAGATTTCCAGCCGGAAAATTTCCCTGACAAAGGAAGCCGCTTCGGTGTGAACCGTACAAAAGGAGGTGAAATCATGCCGGCCCACGAGGTACGCCGCCGCCGTCCGCATCGCCGGGACATCCAGGGGGGCCGATACCGTCCAGGCGTAGCGGCGGAAAAGGGCGGTGCGGGTCATGCCGTTGTAGAGCCGGTATAGGTAGGTCTTGCGCCGGGCGTCGATCCGGGCGTGAAAGCCTGCCGGCGCGTCCGTCAGGGATTTCACGACGATGTCGTCGGGAAGGAGGCTGTTGATCCCCTTCAGAAGGTTCTCCGCAGGAATGGCGCTGGCGGTCCGGAAATGGGCGACCTGGCCCAGGGCGTGAACCCCGGCGTCGGTCCGTCCGGAACCGATGACCTTCACCCGTTCCCCCGTGATGACGGCGATGCGCTCCTCGAGGATCGCCTGCACGGAAAGGCCGTTCTTTTGCCGCTGCCATCCCCGGTATTCCGTGCCGTCATATTCCAGGATCAGCTTGATCGTCCGCATGCCGCTGCTGATTTCAACCAATCCAGTCGATATCGATCAGATGCGAGACCGCCCGGAACTCGGAATCGCCGGTGACGAGTGTCGCCGACAGGTTGACGGCACACGCCAGCGCAAAGCAGTCCGCATAAGAAAGGGAATATTGCGCTTTGAATTCTGCTGCTTGGAATACCAGGGAAGCGGAGATGGAAATCAGGTTAAACCCGATCTGATGGATACGACATAGAACGTCGATTTTCTTTTCATCGCCGAAGCGTCTTTTTGTCAAATAAATGATTTCGCCAAGATTTATCAGACACAAAAACCGCTCGTGCGCATTTTCCTGTGATTGTCGCAGGATTAGGGATACGGTTTCGGCTCCTCCTTCCCCCTGGAAAAACGCCAACAAGGCATGACTGTCAAAGAGATACCTGGGCATCAGCCGTTTCGGTCCCGTTTGCGATCCTCAAGTAATTCCGCAGCTAAAGAAGGTTGGGAGGGGAGGCATCCCCGGGCTTCGCCGATCGGATCCTCGGCCTGGGGCACCAGATAAATCAAGCGGCCATATTCAAACACCTGGAGTTTTTGTCCCGGTTTGATGGCATATTTTTTCCGGAGCGAAGCGGGGATGACAATCTGCCCCTTGTTGAGCACTTTCACGGATTCCATAACCAACCCCTCCCGATAATGGTTAAACATTTGTAGTCTTTTGTATAACTTTGTGTTGGTTGTGTCAACCAGTTTTCGGTTCCGGGGCAATACGGTATCGGAAGCTTATCCACCGCAGGCTTCCAGGGCGGCGATGCCGGGGAGGGTTTTGCCCTCCAGGAGCTCCAGGGAGGCCCCGCCGCCCGTGGAGATGTAGGTGATCTTGTCGCTCTCCCCCGTCTTGTGGACCGCCACGTCGGTGTCGCCCCCGCCGACGATGGTCATGGCGTAGGAATTGGCGATGCTGTGCACCATGGCCGCCGTCCCCCGCCCGAAGGCGTCGATCTCGAAGACCCCCATGGGGCCGTTCCAGACGATGGTCTTGGCGTTGGTCAGGGCCTCGGTGAAGAGGGTGATGGTGGCCGGGCCGATGTCCAGGCCCATCCAGTGGCTGTTCATCTCCTGGACGGGGACGATCTTCGTCTCCGCCTCGGCGCTCATCTTCTCCGCCATGACGCAGTCCACGGGGAGGTAGAATTTAACCCCCAACTCCCGGGCCGTCTGCATGACCTCCCGCGCCTTGGGCATCAGGTCCTCTTCCACGAGGGATTTCCCCACCTCGTAGCCCAGGGCCTTGAGGAACGTGAAGGCCATGCCGCCGCCGATGATCATCTTGTCCACCTTCCTGATGAGATTGACCAGGGCCTCCAGCTTGCCGGAAACCTTGGAGCCGCCGATGATGGCCACAAAGGGCCGGGCGGGCTTTTCCAGGCACTTCTGGAAGTAGTTTAGCTCCTTTTTCATCAGGAAGCCGCCGCCGCACTCCGGGACGAATTTCGTGATCGCCACGTTGGAGGCATGGGCCCGGTGGGCGTTGCCGAAGGCGTCGTCGATATAGACGTCGGCATAGGCGGCGAGCTGCCGGGCGAAACCGTCGTCGTTCTTCTCCTCCTCCGGATGGAAGCGGAGATTCTCCAGGAGGATGACGTCCCCGGGCTTCAAGGCCGCGACCAGCGCCGCCGTTTCCTCCCCGATGCAGTCCGGGGCCAGGGGGACCTCCTTCTGGAGCAGCCGGGACAGGCGCCGGGCCACGGGGGCCAGGCTCGCCTCGGGCTTCACCTTGCCTTTCGGGCGGCCCAAATGGGAGATGATGATAACCCTTGCCCCCTCGTCCAGGGCGTAGTTGATCGTCGGCAGGGTGGCCCGGATCCGGGTGTCGTCGGCGATGTGTCCGGAGCTGTCCAGGGGGACGTTGTAATCGAAGCGGAACAGGACCCTTTTGTTTTTCAGACTGATTTGGTCGATAAATTTCATTGATCCTCCTTGCATATTTTTGACAAACAGGCTATGATGCGTCCCGAAAAAAGTAAAAAGTTAATAAATTACAATACTTTACGTTTTAACCGCGGCCGGGTGTCCGGATTGTGCCGCGATGAGAGCCGCATTAGCAATCCCATAGGATACCTTGCGGCCAGCTTCTATACCCGAGATGACCTTCCCGGTCAAGGCGTAATCGAATTCAATGTACATAACGTACGAGAATAATTAGGAGATAAGGAGAGTGTAGGTTTATGGCGAAAGAACAAGGAAAAGGGATCACGGAAGAAAAGATCCGTGTATTCGAGGCCCGCAGGGAAGCCCTGAAGACCATGGGCGGTGAAAAATTGATCCAGAAGCAGCACGAACTGGGCAAGCTGACGGCCCGGGAGCGCCTGGCGATGTTTTATGATGAGGGGACCTTCCAGGAGGTCCAGTTGTTCGTGAAGCACCGTTCCGGTCTCTTCGGCCTGGACAAGAAACAGATCAATGCCGACGGCGTGATCGTCGGTTACGGCAAGGTCAACGGCCGGACCGTCTTTGCGGCGGCCCAGGACTTCACCAGCGCCGGAGGCAGCCTGGGGGAGATGCACGCCAAGAAGATCTGGAAGGTCATGGACATGGCCCTGGACGCCCGGAAACCCTTCGTGTCCCTCAACGACTCGGGCGGCGCCCGGATCCAGGAAGGCGTCCCGGCCCTGGACGGCTACGGCGGCATCTTCTACCGCAACACCATCGGCTCGGGGTACATCCCCCAGATCACCGCCATCATGGGACCCACGGCAGGGGGCGCCGTCTATTCCCCGGCCCTGACCGACTGGGTGTTCATGGTGAAGAAGAGTTCCTATATGTACATCACCGGTCCGGACGTCATCAAGGCGGTCATCGGCGAGGAGGTCACCCATGACGATCTGGGCGGCGCCGTGGCCCACGCCACCAAGAGCGGCGTCTGTCACTTCGCCACGGAGAACGACGAGGACTGCATCAACAAGGTGAAGATCCTCCTGTCCTACCTCCCCGACAGTTGCCACAGCCCCCTGCCCATCGCCCCCTGCACCGATTCCCCCGACCGGGAATGCCCCGAACTGGACAAGATCATCCCCGACCGGGCCACCCGGGGCTACGACATGAAGCAGGTGGTCATGGCCGTGGCGGACAACAACGAGATCTTCGAACCCCATGAAATGTGGGCGAAAAACATCCTCGTGGCCTTCATCCGCATCATGGGCCGGCCCGTGGGCGTCATCGCCAACAATCCCAAATTCGGCGCCGGCGTCCTGGACGTCAACGCCTCCGACAAGGCCTCGCGGTTCATCCGCTTCTGTGACGCCTTCAACATCCCCCTGCTCACCTTCTCCGATGTTCCCGGCTACATGCCCGGCACGAACCAGGAGTGGTCCGGGATCATCAGCCACGGGGCGAAGCTCCTCCACGCCTATTCCGAAGCCACGGTGCCGAAGATCACCGTCGTCACCCGGAAGGACTACGGCGGCGCCTACATCGGCATGTGCAGCAAGTACCTGGGGGCCGACTACGTCATGGCCTGGCCGTCGGCGGAAATCGCCGTCATGGGCGCCGAGGGGGCGTGCAACATCATCTACCGCCGGGAGATCAACGAGGCCGCCGATCCCGCCGCCAAGCGGGCGGAGCTGGTCGCCGCCTACGAGGAGCAGTTCAACAACCCGTACTTCGCCGCCTCCATGGGGATCATCGAAGAGATCATCGCCCCCCGGGAGACCCGGAAACGCGTGGTCGCCCTCCTCGACGCCTTCCAGGACAAGGCCCAGGTCCGGCCGCCGAAGAAGCACAACAACATCCCCCTGTAAGCGTTTGTTTACCGGGGATCGGTAGCGGCGATAAGAAATTCCGGCCGCGATCGGAAAACATGGGGGTTGTCCTCCCGTCAGGGAAGACAGCCCCCTTTATTTGGCGTGGAAAAGTCCTCAGCCTCCTATAGGAACTTCGGCGGCAGGGCGGGGCCGCCGGCGAGGCCGAAGCCGGGCAGAACGATAAGAGTGGAGGTGCCGTGGGCCACCACCCGGCCCCGGGCATCGTTCACCGTCGCCTCGGCGAGACCCAGGGTCTTGCCGAGCTTGATCCGCCGTCCCGTCGCCGTCAGCCGGCCGGCCTGGACCGGGGCCAGATAGTTTACCTTCAGCTCCACCGTCGTGATCCCCGTTCCCTCCTCCAGCTCGCCGAAGGCGGACCAGAAGGCCGCCGTGTCGATGACGGCGGCATAGACACCGCCGTGGACGTACCCGAAGGCCTGGAGATGTTCCGCCTGCACCTCCAGGTCCACAACGGCAACACCCCTGTTCAGCTCCCGGATGCACATGGAAAGATGGCGGAAGAAGGGGCTGGCGCTCACCGTCTTCCGGATGGCCTCCACATAGGCTGGATTGAGTTTCTTCACGATTCCCTCCGTATGTTGTCCTTCCCGGCAAGGGGCTGCCCGGGGTGAGGACGGCCGTTCCCCTGCTCCGGCCGGCCGGTTTTCCCCGGAGCGTTCTCTTGGTCTCCCCCGCTGAGGGCGCGGAAGGAAACCCCTTTTCCCGCGGCCGTCATTTTTCGACGATCCGGATTTCAAATAGGAGCGGCCAGTACTTGCCCGTGACGAAGAAACGGTCCTGCGCCGCATCGTAGGCGATGCCGTTGAGGACATCCACGCCCCGGCGGGCGGCGGGGGGGAGGAGCCCGGTGAGGTCGAGCCAGCCCCGGACCCGTCCCGTCCGGGGGTCGATGATCACTACGACATCCGTGGGCCAGACATTGGCCCAGATCATACCCCGCACGTATTCCAGCTCGTTGAGTCCCGCCACGGCGACGCCGCGCTCGTCCCGGACCGTGATGCGTCCCTGCTCCCGGAAGGCGGCGGGATCGTAAAAACGCAGGGTTTCGCTCCCGTCGCTGACGATGAACCGCTTTCCGTCGTGGGTGATGCCCCAGCCTTCGTGGTCGTAGCGAAAACCGCCGCGGGAACGGAACGTCTCCCGATCGTAGATGAACCCCTGTCGCGACCGCCAGGTAAGCTGATAGATCCGGTCTTTCCAGAGGGTGATCCCTTCGCCGAAATACCGGCTTTCCAGGCGGTGTTCCTGCAATACCCGCCCGGTATGCAGCTCCACCCGCCGCAGGGAAGAGCCGCCCTCCCGGCCCGTCCCCTCGTAGAGCCGGCCGCCGGCGTAGGCCAGCCCCTGGGTGAAGGCCCGGGGGTCATGGGGGTAGGTGCGGACGACCCGGTAGCCGTAGATGACGGTGCGGCCGGGGGGGGAGGCGTCCCCGGGAGGGGCGGTCACGGCGGCGTGCGCCATGGTTGTCGTGCCGCCGCCGGCGGCCGCCGGCACCCCTTGCCGGCCCGCGTCCCGGGCGAGAGCAACGACCGGCCCCCTGTCGGAAGGCGGCCGTTCCCCGCCGGGGGGAAGGACGGCCCCGGTGCCGAAAATCACGGCCGCCAGGAATATGATCAGAGAAGATTTCTTTCGCCGGGACATGTATTTGCTATCTGCCGGCCGCAACCCTTGGGGATGGGGGAAAGGCCGTTTGCTCTTGCGGGTGGATCGTCTGCCGGCCGCCGGTGTCTGCCGAAATGGAAAACGACACGACACGCCGCCGGCGTTGTTGCCGGTATCGCCTCTTCCCGGCTTGTGCTTTCCCTTTTTTTGTGTTAGGGAAACTGCGATGAAAGTAATCACCAACGAAACCACCCCGTGCCAACACTGCGGCGCCCTGCCTGCGGTCATCCATTGCGACGGCTGCCAGGCGCCTTTGTGCGTCTCCTGCCGGACCTTCGATCTCTGGGGTTACGGATGCGGTCATGTGGACACCAAGGCCTTTTGCCATCGCTGTCTCCGCGATCCCGCCGTCAATCCCTACAGCGGTTTCCCGAGCGAGTAACGCCGCCGGTCCCATGGTGACGTCGGCGCGACCAGGAAAGCGAGGCGGATCATGAGTTCTCTTTGCGGCGTCTGCGGCCGTGACCGGACCTTTACCATTTGCGCTGATTGCCGGGTTGCCATCTGTGAAAGCTGCTCCCGTTTCGAGCTCCTTGCCGAAGGTTGCGGCACCGTGGTGCCCGTCTATTTCTGCCCCTCCTGCGTGAACAATCCCCTGGCCAATCCCAATGCCGTCTTCTGGCAGATGAAGGAAGAAAAAGGTTCCTGACCGGCGTCCGGTCCTCCGCTTCTCCTTCCGGAGGCGCGACATTGGCAATATGGCGGCGCTATGGAGCGACCGTCTTTTTTACTTCTCGATGACCACCAGCCACGGCTTGCCGGTCATTACTCGTCGGCAGGGATTCCCCCCGACAGCTCCCCACGCCGCAGTTCCCATAAAGGTTATTCCTCGTAGGGCAGGGATTCCCGGATCGGGGCGGGGATCCGGCCGTAGCGCCCCTCGAACTCCTCCAGGAAGGCCCGCCGGCCGGAGAAGAAATCCGCCACCCGCCGCCGCGTCAACTCCTTGTCCGTAAAGAGGCGATGGGCGTTCATCTGGTCCAGATTGGCCCGGTCGCACTTGATGGGATACCGGTAGCCGAGGCAGTCCCCGTCCCGGCTGAACCGCAGTTGGGTCCGCACCAGGTCGTTGTAGGCCGCCAGGGACTGGCGCAGGGTCACCTTCAGCTCTTCCGGGCCGATATGCCCCGTGTTGGCCAGATAGCAGTGGATGCCGTTCTTCTTCACGATGTCGTAGAAGATCAGGGCGTGCTCCAGGCGGTCCCCGGCGAGGAAGGGGTCCAGGAAGACGACGCGCTTGAACTTCCCCGCCTCTTCGGGATTGCCCCCGGTGCTCTCGATGGATTCGCCGTAGATGAACTGCATCGTTGCCTGTTCGGGGGTGAGGCGGCTGATGACGTTGGCCAGGGGGTTGCGGGTGAGCATGATGATGTAGTGGACCTTGTCCGCCCGGAGGCCCGGCGCGGCGATCTCCAGGTGTTCCCGGGTGACCACGGCCCGGGCGTTTCCCGTCTTCGTTATGTCCCGGAAATCGGGGATATAGGGATACTTCGTCACCGCGACGTTCTCCAGGAAGGCGTCTTTCGATTCCGCCGCCCGGAGGATCTCCGGCTGGCTCTCGTCGAGGCCCTCGGTCTTCACGTAGAGGCCGCCGATCTCGAAGGCGGCGTAGCTGCCGTCGAAGGCCAGGGTCCCGCCGTCGTCGCCGATCATCTCCGAGGATTCCTTGGGCAGCTTGGCGAACTTCCGGCAGAGGGTCGTCGTCTTTCCCGTAGCCGTGAGTCCCGAGACGGCGGTGACGATCTCCTTGAGCTCCGGGCGCTCCGTCTCGGGGTCATAGACCCACAGCCAATCCCGCCGGGCGCCGGTGTGGAGGAAGATCCCCGTCCGGTCGATGGCCTTGACCCGCCAGTCCTCGAACTGGAAGACCCCTTTTTTCCCTTCGCCCAGATAGATGGTGTTCCGGCAGATCTTGACCTGCTCCCCCCGGCGGTTCCCCATCCAGAGGCGGACGGTGATGTCCTTGTCCACGAGCTTTTTCTTCTTGTTGAACTCGAAGGCCTCGTCGGTGAAGTAGATGATCGTATAGGTCGGCTCCTCCACAATCCGGGGCTCCGGATGGTCGAAGAGGAGCTTCAGGCCGTAGGCGAGCTGGGCGTACGGTTCGGGGATGAGGAAACGGGCGGTGACGCCGTCGGCGCCGTCGCCGATGATCGTGTCCAGGGCGATGATCCGCTCCCGGCTCAGGACCGCCGCGGCCTGCGCCGCCAGGGCCTCCTCCGCCTCCCCGAAAGGGTGGTCGATGCTGTTGCGGGTGTGGGGGGCGGAGCGGGACATGGGCTCCGAATCCGCCGCGACGGAGCCGAACTGGGTCTGGATCACCCCCTCCTGGCGGAGGGCGAGCTGCTTTAGTTCCTCCAGGGAACGGCCGGCGATCAGGCGCCGGGACTGACGGGCCTCTTCGTATATCTGCCGGGCGACACGCGGGAATGCCTCCATAACTCAACCCTCCTTCCGTTACGATGATTATATAGGGCCTGGGCAACGGTGTGTCAAGGTAAAGAAGGACAGGTAAAGAAGGCCCGGTTTGCGATGGTGAACCCCCCTTGCCTGCCGCGAAAATAAGAGAAACGTCCCCGTTTTCGCTCTGCTCTCGAAAGGAAGCAGCCTGGGCATGATATAAAACACCGGCAAGGCGGTCTATCCCGGGAAGGGGGAACGAATTTGCCGTGCCCGGGGATGTATTTCCCCTTGAGCTTTTGCCTGCCTTCTGTTAGGAATTACCGGTCATTAGCGATGTCGCCTCCGTAACGCGCCACCCCTGCCGCCGCGGCGGCGCTTTCTCGGAACGGGTACGCGGGCCGCATCCCCGGCAGTCACGCCGCCCCCTCCCGTGCCGGGGAAGGTCGGGGTGCGGGGAGGGGCCGACGGGGGCTTGGTTTCCTGCCCATACGCCACGGGAGGGTCTTATGGAAAAAAAACATCGGTTTTCCCTCTGGTATGTCCTTATCGGGATCTGGCTGGTCCTCATCATCCAGAGCTACCTCGCCGCCCTTTTTGCCGTTCAGGTCATCCCCTACAGTCAGTTTCTCACCCTCCTGAAGAACGGCCGGATCACCGAAATCGCCATTACGGCCAACCAGATCCAGGGGAAGATGAAGGTGGACGACAAATCAGGGGAACTCAAGACCTTCCGGACGATCCGGGTGGATCAGGAGCTCTCGACGATGCTCACCCAGTATCCCGTGGTCTTCAAGGGGGAGATCGAATCCACCTTCCTCCGGGACCTCCTGTCCTGGGTGCTGCCCATCGTGCTGTTCATCGGCATCTGGTATTTCATCATGAAGCGCTTCAGCAGCCAGCAGGCGGGCTTTCTGAGTCTCGGGAAGAACAAGGCCAAGATCTACATGGAAGATGAACTCAACATCCGCTTCAAGGATGTCGCCGGCGTGGACGAGGCGGAGCAGGAGCTGGCGGAGGTCATCGATTTTCTCAAGAATCCCAAGAAATTCACCGATCTGGGGAGCAAGATCCCCAAGGGCATCCTCCTGGTCGGCCCCCCGGGGACGGGCAAGACCCTCCTGGCCAAGGCCGTGGCCGGGGAGAGCGGCGTCCCCTTCTTCTCCATGAGCGGCTCGGAATTTGTGGAGATGTTCGTGGGCATGGGGGCGGCCCGGGTCCGGGATCTCTTCGAGCAGGCCAAGCAGAAGGCCCCGTGCATCATCTTCATCGACGAGCTCGACGCCCTGGGGAAGGCCCGGGGGTTCAGCCCCACCGGGGGTCATGACGAGCGGGAGCAGACCTTGAATCAGCTGCTGGTGGAGATGGACGGCTTTGACCCCAAGGTGGGGGTCATCCTGCTGGCGGCGACGAACCGGCCGGAGATCCTCGATCCCGCCCTCCTGCGCGCCGGGCGCTTCGACCGCCACATCCTCGTGGATCGCCCCGACAAGAAGGGCCGCGAAGACATCCTGAAGGTCCATCTCCGGAAGATAAAGGTCGGCGCCGACATCGACGTCGGGGTCCTGGCGGGGATGACGCCGGGGATGGTGGGGGCGGACCTGGCGAACCTCGTCAACGAGGCGGCCCTGCTGGCCGTCCGCCACGGCAAGGACGTGGTGGAGATGAAGGAGTTCGAGGAGGCGGTGGAGCGTATCATCGCCGGGCTGGAGAAGAAGAACCGTCTCATCAACGAGGACGAGCGGCGGATCGTGGCCTATCACGAGATGGGCCATGCCCTGGTGGCCCTCTCCCTGCCCGGCACCGATCCGGTCCAGAAGATCTCCATCATCCCCCGGGGCATCGCCGCCTTGGGCTACACCATGCAGGTCCCCACGGAGGACCGGTTCCTCATGCGCAAGACGGAGCTCCTCAACAAGATCGCCTCCCTCCTCGGAGGCCGGGCGGCGGAAGAGCTCGTCTTCGGCGACATCTCCACGGGGGCCCACAACGACCTTTCCCGGGCCACGGACATCGCCAAGAGCATGGTCAAGGAGTACGGCATGAGCGAAACGCTGGGCCAGGTCTATCTCGCCCATGACCAGCGCCAGCGCTTCCTCGACACCGGCATCCGGGACGGCGGCGACTACAGCCCCGAGACGGCCCGGAGCATCGACGCGGAGATCAAGGGCATCATCGACCGGCAGTATGCCGTGGCCCTGAATATCCTCCGGGAGAAGGGGGAGGCCCTCCACCGCGGCGCCGCCCTCCTGCTGGAGAAGGAGAAACTCGACGGCGCGGAGATCAAGGCGCTGTTATAATGAAGGGACCTGTCGGGGGCGAATGGTGGACGGTGAAGGGTGAATGGTGGATGGTTAGAGATTGGTGGTGAGTAGCGATGCCGGCCCACTTTTCCCAGAAAACCCTCAGCATCGCCCGGGCCCTCATCGAATCGGTCCATGACGGGATGTACATCGCCGATCACGAGGGCTATTACATCATGGCCAACGAGGCCTTCGAGCGCATCACGGGGATCAACCGCCAGGAGATGGTGGGGCGTCATACCCAGTACATGATCGACAACAACTGGGTGCCCATCGCGGTGAATCTCGAGGTCATCAAGGATTTCCAGTCCCGGAGCCGCATCGTCCGGTATCCCAGCGGCCGGCAGCTCCTCGTCACGGCGGCCATGCTCTGGCGGGACAACGGCAACCCCGCCGCCGTGGTCAGCACCCTCCGGGACCTCACCGAGCTTAACCGGATCAACGAGGAACTGAAGAATTCCCAGGTGATGATCGAGCGCTTCAAGAAGCGGATCGAATACCTCGAGGAAACCCTGGGGAGCACGAACCGGTTTTTCGTCGGCCAGAGCACGGAATTCCGCCGCACCCTTTCCCTGGCCCGGAAGGTCGCCGGCTCCGATGCCACGATCCTCATCACCGGGCCTTCGGGTGTCGGCAAGGACGTCCTGGCCCAGTTCATCCACTACCAGAGTCTCCGGAAGAATACCGGCTCCTTCGTGAAGGTGGACTGCGCCTCCCTGCCGGCCAACCTTCTGGAATCGGAACTCTTCGGTTACGACAAGGGGGCCTTCACCGACGCCCGGACCCAGGGCAAGCAGGGGATGTTCGAGCTGGCCAACGGCGGCACCCTCTTTCTCGACGAGATCGGCGAATTTCCCTTCGAGCTCCAGGCCAAGCTTCTCAACGTCCTCCAGGACCGGCAGATCAAGCACCTGGGGGGACTGGCGCCGATCCCCGTGGATGTGCGGATCATCGCCGCCACGAACATGAACCTCGAACAGATGGTCCGGGAGCGCAAATTCCGGGAGGATCTCTACTACCGACTGAACGTCATCCCCATCTTCCTCCCGCCCCTCCGGGAGCGCCGGGAGGACATCCTCCCCATGCTCAAGCACTTCCTCAAGGTCTATAACCAGAACTACAACACCAACAAGAACCTCTCCATCGAGGCCCTGAACGCCCTGCTGAACTACGACTGGCCGGGGAATGTGCGGGAGGTCCGCAACACCATCGAACGGATGGTCGTCATCAGCACCGACGACATCATCACCCATCACGACCTCCCCGGGGAGATCCGGAAGGCCTATCGCCGCGACGGGGGGTCCCTGAACGGCGTCCCGCCCGTTTCCCTCCCTGCCGCAGGTCCCTTGAAGGACGCCATGGCGGCGCTGGAAAGGGATCTGATCCGGGAGGCCCTGAAATCCTCCGCCACCCTCGCCGAGGCCGCCCGCCGCCTCCAAATCGACCTCTCCACCCTCACCAGGAAGAAGAGGAAGTACGGCCTGACTTAAACAGGGGTCAGGCAGAAAAAGGGGGATCAGGTCTTTATTTTTAGCGTTTTTCGTGTAAGCGTCAGATGAACTCATCTTTTCAATTTGAAACAAATGCCATGATGAGTTCACCAGACGGTTACGGCTATCATGCACCTTATTCCTCTATCCCGTTTCTGGGGAGTATTACAGCCACAACCTGGTCCCAGCGACTGAACCCCTTGGCCCCGCGTTCAGCCTGGGTCGCATAAAACGTTTCAAAGAACTCGCGCCGCGAAAAAAAATGTAGAATTTGGCCGAAAAATGCTGTTAAATCTGTTCATCAGGGGTGCCTCCTTTTCGGGTGTTTGTTTTCTTGTGGCAAAGAAACTCTACCTGATTGTGTGCACCCTCTTCAATTTAAAATCTATTTTGGCCGGATATGATTGAAGATAAGGTCAAAACCTATGAATAGAGTGCGACAAATATTGGTGTTCCTAATGGTACTGATGCTGTCCGGCTGGTCGAGCACAGGGGTTATGGCACAGCAGACGGGCCAATGGGTCAGCCTGGGACCGGCACCCAGCCGGATGAGCGTTTTAAACAACTGGGCGAACGTAGAGGGTATGACAAAGGACGGCAATCCCTGTGTGGGCGCAATGAATATCGTTCTGGAAGATCCCGCTCACGCCGGCGTCCTGTATGTGGGAACGGCCAACGGGGGTGTCTGGAAAAGCGTCAATGGCGGTTCCTCTTGGACGCCGCTAACAGATCGCCTCTCGTCCCTGTCAATCGGCGGCATGACCTTCGACCGCTCCAATCCGTCAAATCTTTATATTGGTTTCGGAAAACAGAGCAACTACTCCGAAAGCGGCGGGCCGCTCAATTCCATCAAGCTTTCCACCGATGGGGGAACCACCTGGACATCACCCGATACAAATAACGTCCTGGTGGGCCGTGATGTCACCCGTATGCTGGCCGACGGGAACAACATCCTGGTGGGCATCAAGAACCCCGGCAAAGACGAGAAGGGGTTCTACAGAGAAACAGGACTCTACCGAACCACGAACGGCGGCGCGGATTTCGCGATGGTGAAGACCGCCAGCGGCCTGGCGGCGGGAATCGTGGACGACTTGAAGTACGACCCGGGTTACAACGGAACATCCAATCGTTCTGTTTACGCCGCCGTTCGGAACAGCGATGCCTCCGCCGGTGTTTACAAGAGCGACGACAGCGGCGCTACTTGGAAACGCCTGTCCACGATTCCCACGGCGGGAGCTGCCACCGAGAGAATCCTTTTGTCCACAACGGGCAACGTCATCGCGGCCATGGTGGTCAACGGCACAGAAGCAGCCGCCACCACGATTTATCGGTCCATCGATGGCGGCGCCACCTGGACGAGCATGGCGCAGCCGGTGACCCAGGATTACGATCCGGTAAACAAACTGAATCAGCAGGGTCTCTTCCCCGGAGGTCAATACAATAATGCCGCCCTTTACATCGATCCATCAAATCCCAATATTGTTTATGTGTCCGGTGACCGTCAGCCCGGAGATTTGAACGGAACGAACGCCAATTCCATCGGGGCCAAACAATACAGCGGTCGCATTTTCCGCGGTATATATGATCCGAAGACCGGTCAGACAACCTGGGAGCCCCTGACTCATTCAGGCACACTATCCAACTCTTCCCCGCATGCCGACAGCCGGAGCATCTTCATCGATTCCACCGGACGACTCATCCAGACGGACGACGGCGGGATCTATGCCCGCAGCAATCCCCAGGGAAAAGGCGACTGGACGTCCATGAACGGAAACATCGCCGTATCAGAAGTGGACTCCGCTTCCTGGAACCCCCTGGCCAATCGCGCCGTCATCGGCATGCAGGACAACGGCAGCGCCTATCAGATCATTGCCGGCGGCACCTGGGGGTCGATCAACGGCGGAGACGGAGGAACCAATGCCGTTAATTTTCAAACCTATGCCTCATCGGGAACGGCCGTCATTTACGCCAGCTACCAGTATCTGGGAGGATTGCTGCGTTTCCGTATGGATTCCAAAGGGGACCCGATCACTGCCAGCAAGACCTCCCTTGGCCCCTATATCAACGAGGGGGGCGTCAAGACCTACCTCCGCGAAAACACATCTCTGGTTCCCTTTTACCCGACCCTCACCCTCAACAGGACCGACCAGACCCGGATTGCCATCGGCGGTTTGGGGCTGTTCATAGGTCAGGATGATCCAACCGTGGAGGTGAGTGATCCAAAACAATATGAAATCGCCATGTCTCAGTTGGTCACGCCGAAGCAGATTGCCGACACAGGAATCTACAATGCAGGTTTTGGAACGGTGGTTTACGGTGCCTTGGACCGCCCGGGGGCGATTGCTGCCGGTTTGGGCAACGCGATGGTCGGCGACCGGTCGGCAGCAGCCATGGAATCGGACAAGTATTACGGACAGATCTGGTACAGCGATGACGCCGAGACAACGGCCGCTGTCCGTCTGACCAATGTTGAGATGGCCGGTGGCAAGCGCACCTACTACATCCAGACGGTGGTCTTTGACGGCAAAACGGGAAGCAAAAACCTCTATGCTACCGACGCTTTCCGGGTACTCCGGGGAACCAGGAACAGCGACGCGACCCTCTACGATTTCGACGACATCGGCAGCACGCTTCCTGCCAATTTCATTTATCGGAGGGCTCTGGAATATGTATCGTTCAATGGTGTGAATGCTCTGCTGGCCGGAGGGGCGCACAGCACGACTACGGATACGGATGTGAACCCCCTTTACTATACCGTGGACCCGGCAACTTACAACGGTGCGACCTGGACAGCCCTGGGCAAGCTTCTGCCCAATGCCCCGGTCATGTACCTTCATTACAGCGACCTCGACGATGTGCTGCTGGTCGCCACGCTGGGCAGGGGTGTCTTCGCCATGTATGATCTGACCACCCTGTTTCCCCAGGCCACCACCCTGACGTTCGGCAAGGGCGACAACGACAGCTTTCCGGGTGCGGAGCTCCTGACTGACGGGACACCCGCGGGTGGCGGCGCCTCCTTCAGTCGTCCCTTGATCAAGACCGGCGCCGGAACCCTGACGCTGCCCGACGCCGCGGCAACCTATACCGGCGGCACGCAGTTCAACGGCGGCATCATCGCGGCATATCAAGACGCCAGCTTCGGTCCGGCGGGCAACTGGACTTTCAACGGCGGGGAGCTGAAATATCTGGCGTCCTTTAATTCCAGCCGGACAATCACCCTCCAGGCGGGCGGCGGCACCTTCGATACCAACGGCTTCAATTCCACCCTTTCCGGAATCATTTCCGGCAGCGGCGCCTTGACCAAAAACGGCGGCGGGGTTCTGACGCTGACCAAAGACAACACCTATACGGGCGACACGACGATCAACGCGGGAACGCTGGAGGTTAACAATCCCAACAAGGTGACGGGCAGCGGTACGGGAACCGGCAACGTGACGGTGGGGGAAGCCGGCATCCTCTCCGGCACCGGCAGGGTTGCGGGCAATGTATATAATTACGGTCGTCAGAACCCCGGAAACTCGGTGGGGAAATTGACGATTGGCGGAACATATTTCCAGAAAAGCAGCGGCGTGCTGGATATTGAAATCTCAAGCACGGAAAATGACGTGCTGGAAGTCGAGGGTAATGTTTCTTTAAACGGCGCTTTGAAGACCATCCTTTTGAACGGCTACCGCCCGGATCTGGGAGACAGCTTCACCATCGTCACGGCCAAAGGCGTCTCCGGACATTTTTCCTCTCTGGACACGGCGATCAACGCTGCCGGCACGCTGTATTTCAAGCCGAAGTACTCCCTTAATCAGGTGGATATCGTTCTCGAACGGGATTATGCTTTCAACCTCCAAAAACGCGGTTTCAGTTCTAATCAGCAGTCCGTGGGCATGATGTTAAACAGTGTTGCCAACACTGCCGCGGGACACTCTGGAGACCTCGACACCGTCCTTTCCGCCATTGACAATCTCGCCACAGACAGCCAGTTGGCCGCCGCCCTGGATCAAATCGCCCCGCGGGGGGACCTGGGACAGGCGGTCATGAGCTACAACGGAGCAACCATGCAGACGGGGAACATCACCGGGCGTTTGAGCGATCTGCGCGCCGGGGCCACGGGCATCAATCTCCAAAATCTAAGCCTGAAGCTGGAACAGGATGAGACGCTGAACCGGTACGGGAAACCCATCGTCCTGGCCTTCAACAGCGAAGGTCTCCCCCCCGTCGAGGTATTCAAGACGGATATCAGCCGGAATTTGGGATTCTTTATCCGCGGAAACGGGACGTTCGGGGAGCTGAAAACGGATTCGACCAACAGCTTTCAGAATTACGGCATCACGTTCGGCGGGGACTACCGGTTCTCACCGACGTTTGTGGCCGGCATCATGGGAGGCTACAACCGGGGAAAATCGGATCTGGATGCCATAGGCAGCAGCGCGACAGCGACGACTTTTAGTGTCGGGGCTTATGGAACTTACTATCATGGCGGATTTTATCTTGACGGCCAGGTGAATTATGGCTGGAACAACGTCTCCAAGGATCGGCGGATTGTGTTTCCCGGGATCAACCGGACGGCGGCTTCGGATCAGAAGGGACGTCTCTTGACGTTTGCAGGAGGAGCAGGATACGACATCCCCGTGCAGAACTGGATTCTGACGCCGATGTTTTCCATGGAGTATGTCCGGCTGGCAACCGAAGACTATACGGAATCCGGAGCGGACGCCCTCAACCTGACGGTGGCCGGACAAAGCACAAAACTTCTTCAGGGTCATGCTGGGGGAAGTGTCGCCTACGTTTGGAAAACCGATCGAATGACCCTGACACCGCGAGTATGGGCACTGTATGGTCATGAGTTTGACCGTGACGATCAGGCCGTCGTGACGGCCAGACTGGCCATGGGGGGTTCATCCTTCACAACCGCCGTCGCCTCACCCGACCGGGACTTTGTGACCTTAGGGGCACAGGCGGTGCTGACCCTTCCGCCGGACAAATCCCTGTATGTCAGCTTCAGCGGTCAGATCGGGCAAAGCAACTATGCCAACTATAATATCGGCGGCGGCTTCCGGATAACCTTCTGATCCGGCGGTCTTGATTGAGAACAATGATGTATGGAATTGAGGGCTATGTGCAAAATGTGGTGGTGTCAAGCTTTTTGTGTAAAATATGCATAGGCCGATTCTTTGAAGAAAGGAAGGTTCTTACGCACTTTTCCTACGGGGGTTGACCTCCAATGCATCTCCATTTTCAAAGATATGTAAGCCAGGATCCGATAACAGGCGGTCTCCCCGGCAACGATCTCCATGACCTTGGTCCGACGTCGGAACTCCTTGTTCATCCGTTCGATGATGGTCGTGGTCCTGAGCGAAATCCACTCCTCCGGAGGAAAGTTGAAAAAAGTCAAACAGGCTTCGATACTTCGCTCCAGGCATTCTACCGCGGAAGGGATG
>ENA-UOWE01000925-UOWE01000925.1-activated-sludge-metagenome-genome-assembly--contig:-NODE-925-length-39097-cov-5.863557_pt1 | contig 39097 bp, 37 predicted proteins | sample MGYA00249841_ERZ761562 | MGnify/ENA primary metagenome ERZ761562 (study PRJEB28883, sample SAMN05720200) | activated sludge metagenome | isolation source: Anaerobic digester | place: Japan...
TTTTTCAGTCTTTATATCTCAAAACACATACATTTATATTAAACCCCTCAGACAAAATTATAACAAAGAATTACTTAAAAAGAAAAATATCAGATTCAGCCGGTGATTACTTAAAAACAGATCCAATAAAACAAAGAGATGAAATATTATCTGATGTTTATAATATCAAACCACAATTTTCTCAAAGAAATCACAAACTTACTATTATAAACATTAATCATTATAGCGATTATTTATTAATTCGGAACAAAATAATTCTTTTATACGTAAAAATTTGTAAACACTAAAAATTCTCAGCATCCTCTACTTTTTCAACAAAAGATATGTTTCCATCAAAATTCATTACACTATCGACAACCTCTTTGATTTCCTCAAAATTTTTAAATGGCTTGGTTATAAATTGTGGTAGCTCATTAATAGGAACCCACTTTAAATCTACTTCGTAATTAGCATGTATTTCGCCCTCAGGATTTTCAAATGAAAACAAGAACATAAATTTATCTTCAACCAATTTACCTTCCTTGTATGAGATATAATGCTTAACCTGAACTAACTTCGGATTGCCTTCAAGTCCAGCTTCTTCTCTAAGTTCTCGTCTTGCAGCATCATAAATTGTTTCTCCAAATTTAATTTTACCGGCAACAAATCCCTGACAACCGTAAAAGGGCTGTTTTTTACGAGTTCCAACAAGTACTTCTTTACCATAATCAACGTCACGAACACAACAACACCATGCGCTTAATTTCGCTTGAGTCATCATCTTTACATCATCTGTGTCCATTCTGTTAGCCCACTCTTTCCCTTTATCAGTCAATCTATACTTATCCTCATCTTTTAGAACAAGATTAGCATCTATAAGTGAATTAAGGTGAAACGAGAATTGATTATTTTCCATTTCTTTATCAGGTTTTATATCTGTATAGCGTAAGCCATCAGATAATAGTAGGTTTCTTAATATCGATAATTGAATAGGATGTAAGTCTTTCATTTAGTTAGTACTTAGAACTTAGTTAGTAGTACGTAGGATAATATGATTATAACAATTATAAATGTCATGAAACAAGTCAACCCAAATTGACCTTAGTTATATTTCATTAGGAAAGAACAAGAATCAAATTGCAAACCCGCTATAAAATGAATATAATAGTTTTAAATATTTTTTCATAATAAAACTATGCAAGAAGAATTACACACACAAGGATCACTCAAAAGCAATAAAGATATGCTTTTGGAATATCTGAAAACTCAAAAACTAATGTCACTTGCAGTATATAACCAAAAGCTATGGATAGCAACGGTTTATTATTATATAGACGATGACTTTAATTTCTATATCTTCACAAGCCCGCAAACCAAACATGCAAAATTGATAGGTAAAAGTAATGAAGTCGTGTGTAATATATATGACTCTCACCAAAAGATAACGGATAATAAAATAGGTGTACAAGTAAGTGGAAAAATAGCTCAAATTAAAAGTATAAAAGCTCTGAAATATGCCTTAACCATGTGGAATAGAGTTAATCCAGGACTTGAAAGTAGTATAAATTATAAGAACATTGTTAACAAAACAATTAGTGGAAGGATATATAAAATTACCCCCCAAATGATACAATTTTTTAACGAAAAGTTATATCCAGAGGATGAATTTGAAATATTTCACTTCAATTTAGTAACGTAATGAGATTTGACAGTACAATTTTTCAATCCCAATATAAACCCAGAACAATAATCTCTCCATACCTATGTGGAATTGCCTGCCTTACAATGATTCTGAAATACTATAATCAAGTTGATAATACGACAAATTACATAGATATACTCAATCAATATCTGAAGGTTGCAAGTTACAATATCCCCTTCTCTTCAATTACTCTCCACATAAACAAGGAAAACCTACAGATACCAATAATTTATTACCCTAAAGCATCAGCAAACACCAACAAACAGGAACTGATAAAAGACTCATCAAGACTTTTAAATTTAATACATCTCAAGCACAAGCTTTCTGGTATTGAAATTCATTTTCCTAAACAATCAAACAAGTTTATTCCGTCCTTTAGTTTATGGTATGGCTTTGATCACCGAGGAATTACACAAACGATTGATGGTAATAATTATAAAATTCACCACGAATTAATTGAGAAGGACTTCTCCTCAATAGTTTCAGAACTCAAAAGAGATAATTCTACTGCAATTCTATCTATCAATCCAACAGTTATCGGAACTCCAATTACAAAACAGTTTATTAATAACTCAAATCAACTATTTGATCATCAAGATAGACATGATATTGTTGTATTTAAAATCACAAAATATCAGGGAAAAGATGTCGCAATTATTGCAGATCCATCACACAAAACATCTCAATCAGGGATACAGCTTATTTCAGTTAAAACGTTGAAGAATTCATATACAGGCCACGCATCAATATTTAGTTCGTAGAACGGTAGTACATAGTTAAATTGGTAAACAATAAGCGGTATTCAGTAGGCAGTAACCAGTGATTGGTGATTAGTGACTAGATTTATTTTGGTTTATTATTTCTGATAATAAGTCACTACCCTCAAATTAATATTTTCACACTTCATTTGTTCATTTGTTAGTTTGTTCATTTCAACCAAAGGTTGACCAGCCTTACCTTTTAAAAATATAGGAGGTCTGGCGTTCGCTTGTTCACTCGTTAGTTTCTTCGCTTGTTCACTCGTATAAATTCTGTAATTCCCATCTTTAAGATATTCATAGCTTCCTTCAATTTTTCTTCATCAACAACATATGCAATTCTTATTAGTGATTTTCCTTCATCATTGCTTCCTGATGGATAAAATCCACCGCCTGGAGTGACTACCACTGATTTCTTTGTTCCATCAGAATCTGTCCAATAATATTTCTCAACCATCCATTTCGCAAAATCAATTGAATCAGTAATACCTAGTGGTGCTAGATCTGGCAAAAAATATAACGCCCCTTCTGGCTTAATAACATCAACTCCAAGTTCGTTAAAAATCTCTACAACGACATCTCTCCTCTTTTTATACTTCTCCATAACATTTTTTCTAGCAGTCCTTGGTAAACTAAGTGCCTTAATGGCCGATAATTGTGCTACTTCATTTACAGAAAGTCTAGGCATTCCTAATTTAACTATTTCTTTAACTAAGTCAGTATTAGTAGAAATTAAAGCCCCTACTCTTAGTCCACAAGCACTAAACTCTTTTGATGTAGATGAAAGAAAAATAGACCTATTCATCCACTCTTTCTTGTTAGAGATATAATCACTTACAGCTGTACTTTGTTTGTTAAATCTTATATCTCTATATGCCTCATCAATTACAACCCAAAGATCATATTGAGTTGCTAAGCTAAAAATCATATCAATTTCTTCACCTGTCATTACGTAACCTGTAGGATTATCTGGTGAGATAATTGTAATTACTTTAATATTTAGATTATCTTTTATTGTTTGTTCAATAACATTTTTTGACGGAAATCGATACCCTTCTTTAGCTAACCTTGGAACCGATATTATCTTCCTCCCTGTCATATGAGCAAAAGATTCATAGTTCGGGTAAATCGGTGAAAAAGTTAAATTGGCTTCTCCTTCATTTAATAATGCAAGCGTAATAAATAGCATACCTTCACTACTTCCATTGGTAATCATTACTCCAGCTGAAGTAAATTTACCTTCATAGTAACCATTAGCCCAAGCTTCTCTTAAGCTTTGAATACCTTGTGAATTTGTATATTCTATATGATTAATTATTTTTTCACTTGAATAAAATTCTGAAATAGCTGGTTCAATTTCTAAATCTGGTTGCCCAATATTTAATTTATAAAAGAATATCCCTTCTTTTTCACGAGCTTCTATAAGCGGAGTTAAAAATCTTATTGGATTTAAAGGAATTGTTTGAAGCATTTTAGATAATTGTGGCATACAAGATTACGTTAATTTAAAAGCATTATATACATGATACTCTTTAAAGTAGTATTGTGTCAAAACTACGCTCAAACCCCCATAAAGCCCAGCGTCCGATATAATGGACACGTTATAATTTCACTAATTATCTAAAAACAAGCTAACACCCACCTGGACACATTCTACAGAATTTATTATGAAGAGCTGCAGTATTGGTTGTTGCAAGTCCACCCCTACTTGTCTCCTTAAGTGTTGAACTCATTTTATCCCCAGTTTCTTTTGCAACATGAACTATTTCATCAAAAGGTATTGGATATTTAACACCAGATAAAGCTAAGTCTACGGAAGTAAAAACCATTGAGGTAATAGCCCCATTTCTTAATATACATGGAACTTGCACTAAACCACCTATTGGATCACACGTAAGTCCCAAAACATTTGATAAAACAAAACTTGAAGCAGTTTCAATTTGTCCAACTCCACCCCCTAGTGCCCAAGTTATTGCTGAGGCACACATTGCCCCTGCAACCCCTATCTCAGCCTGACAACCAGCAACAGCACCAGCAAGATTCATTACTGCAGAAACTACAGCACCAGTTGCACCAGCAATAAATAACGAATCCCTTGCCATTCTTGTTGAAATGAGGTCGTTTCTGACTAGTGAATATAATGTCCCCGGTATAACTCCACTGGAACCTGCCGTCGGACAAGCAACAATTTTACCCATTCTTGCATTGTGTTCAGCAACAGCAATGCTAGCCCCAACGCCTTCCTTTACTATTTTAGATATACAAATCGAGTTACTATCCCACAATCTTTTACCATCACCCCCATACATATTAGAGATAGACCTTTTGTCATTTTTTATACCCTCTTCAACTGATTCCACCATCGAATCCCAAATTTTACTCATTTTTCGGTCCTGTTCTTCGAAATCAAGTCCAGAAGTTCTTTTTTCAATAACTTTAATTACTTGAATTAAAGGGTTTTTGGTATCGTTAACTAAACCTTTTAGCTGAGTGAATGATAGATAATTAGAGTTAGAAGTATCAACTTGCGAAACAGTTTCATTATCTTCCCAAATTTTAATATTCCCTCCACCAATAGAAAATCCGGTCACTGTTATTTTTACATTCCCATCGGAAAGTGTAATCTCTGCAGAGTTAGGATGATATTTATTATCAAAGTTTCCCCACAAAATAGTGTATTTTACGTTAAGTTCTTTCGCAATTTCAAAAGCATCCTTAATCCTTGGATCCTCTGGACTAATACCAATTGCACCAGCCAATAAAGCAACGTCAGTTTTATGTCCTTTGCCTGTATCAGAAAACGAATTATACAATTTTATTGTAACCTCCTTTGGCAATGTCCCCAACTTTTGGTATGCAAAGTAACCTATTTTAACAGCACCAGCAGTATGTGAACTTGATGGTCCTATCATTACTGGCCCAATTATGTCAAAAACTGAAATCAAGAAACTCATAATTTACAACTCAAAATTTATAACTTATTCTTCCTCCATTACTTCGGAAGGTTTCTTTCTTAAAACGTCTATGAAAGCTAAAACTCTCGCTCCACGTTCTCTCAACAGATAATTATTATAGCCAGCATATTCATTAAGGTTTGAAGTAAAGCCAATAGAATTAATCCCTAATTCATTGCATATATATAATGCCCTCGGAAGATGAAAGTCCTGGGTAACAATAACCAAATTATCTATACCAAATATATATTTTGCCCTATAACAAGAATCGTAGGTTCTCCTTCCAGCATTGTCAATAATTATGTCATCATCATCAACACCAAGCTCAACTGCGTAATTTCTCATTACCTCCGGCTCATTGTAATCTTTGAATCTATTGTCCCCGCTCATTAGAAATTTATCAACAGCACCACTAAAATATAAATCTGCACCCACACTAATTCTGTCAGCAAGAACAATCGAAGGTTCCTCATTATTGATAATTCCAGCACCTAATATTAACACAACATTTTCATCATCATTCCCAAAATATTTAGATACAATTTCTTCAGACACATCACTATTTGAATATATTCTATCGGAATACTTTTTCGCAACAATTCTTTCAAAAATCACCATCGTAACAAAAAGAACTACAACGCTTGTTATACATACGATTACAAAAATTTTATAGAAATTATGTTTAAATTTCATAGGTATTTAGGAGTAGCTCAATTGAAGATTTAATGGCTGAATCTAACAATGAAAACTCTGCCTCCGAAAAATCAGATAGAACATAGTCAGAAGATGGAATTTTATATGGATCCTCGGCGGAGCGACCATCAATTCCCAATCGAATACGAAGATAATTAATGCCCACCATACTATTTATCGATAATATTCCGTTATGTTCTTTCGGTCCCACAGCCTTTTGTATTTTAAAGCTACCAATAGGAATATCTAAATCGTCATGCACTATAATTAAATCATCAGGAAATGAAGGTTTATAAACTTTACACAAATCTCTAACGGCGACACCGCTATTATTCATAAAAGTAGACGGTTTAACAAGTATTCCATCAAGTTTAACCTCTCCAGAGATCATATTTTCTTTCCTGATTTCCGAAATCCATGATGAGAATTTTGATTTTTTATCCCAACTGCTTACTGAGTAAATACTGCTTTGATTAAAAACACTATAGAGTTTATCAATCCAGACAAAACCTGCATTATGCCTTGTTTTTTCGTATTTTTTACCATCATTTCCAAGTCCAACGATTACTTTCATATTGGCAGTCTAATTATTTAAGCTAAAATTAATAAATGTTATATGAATACACATAACAGAAATTTTCCCATAACCACATATTAACATATTTTGATTAAAAAGTAATAATACGGATTGAAGCTCCCCTACCTTGTTTTAGTAGTAGTGGAAATATTTATCAGCAAAATCAAAACCACAAATCGGATTACTTAATTCTAAAGGTTGTACATACCAGGGGTGAGGATCGAACTCACGACCCCGGGCTTATGAGTCCCGTGCTCTAACCAACTGAGCTACCCTGGCCCTGAGAAATCATGAATTATAAATGTTAATTAAATTTCACAGTGCAATTCAAGACTGAAATTTCTAACTTGTTCCTTGTTACCTGTTACTTATAACTCAGCACTCAACACATCTTACTACCTATTAAATATGTCCTCTATTCCTCTGTTGTCTTCTAATTTTTCTCCTCCATTTCTTGGTTTTCATCCAAGCCTTTTTAAGATCATGACGTACAGATTTGGGCTTAACATAGTATCTATTTTCTTTAAAAGTCTGCAAGATTCTTTCTCTACTCACTTCACGTTGCAACATAGATAAAGCTTGATCAATTACTTTATTGCTTTTTACTACGACACTCATTTTAATACTTAATAAAAATTATAATCTGATGCGAGAGTATTCTACTATAATTCGTTACTAATTTCAAACATTTCTGTTCTTTCACGATACCTCACAATGTCATTAACAAAAATTACAACACTTAGCAACAAAAGGATAATCATTCCAATTGTTAAAATAATTTGTTCAAATTTAGGAGAAACCTTTTTGCGAGTAACAAGTTCAACTAATAATAAAACTACGTATCCTCCATCTAAAACTGGAAAAGGCAAGATATTTACAAAAGCCAAGTTTAGGCTAATAAATGCAGACAATAACAAGGTATCATAAACCCATGCTGGTCCCTTGCTGACAGCTTCAACTGTTTGATAAACAGCTACCGGACCAGAAAACACGTCCTGTAAAACATCAAATTTTTTCTCACTAAATGCCAAACCAACAACTTTTGATAAAATTCTTAATTGATATTGAAGATAATTTATGCTATGAGCTATACCAGAAGTTGCTTTTCCTATTAAAGAAGGATAACTTACCTCAACACTTTCAATTGCAAGCCAGTAAATTCCAACCAAACCGTCGTCTCCTACTTCCACTTCATAGTCATTAGTTTTGTTTTCTTCATCAATAATGGTTAGTACAACTGTTTCACCTTTATTGGCTTTCATCTTTTCCGAAAATTGATCCTGTCCTTCTAACTCTTCACCATTAACCTTGGTCACAACCCCAACAGTGGGAATATTAGCTTTAAATGATGGGAAATTTTGCACCTCTTCCCATGATAAATCGGGGTAATATTCAACCTCTTCTTCACTCCCAGGATAACCATACATTGTTGCATCTGCATCCTTAACTTCTACTTTACCAAACACTGGAAGTTGTGTTTTAGTATCTAGAATCGAATAGTCAAAATTGTCGACAAAACCTTTGGAAAAAAGTAATATAAAAAACAATAATGAGGCAAACACAAAGTTCATAAAAACTCCAGCTGTTATAACTAACATCCTTTGCCAAACTGGTCGTTGACTATAACTATCTTTTCCCTTTTCCTCACCTTCCTGTCCATATATTTTTACATAGCCACCTAATGGAAGCAATTTTAGTTTAAACTTGATATCTTTATATACACGCTCAACAATAGATGGACCGAAACCAATAGCGAATTCTTCTACTTTTATTTTAAGAAGTAATGCAGAAACAAAATGCCCGAGCTCATGAACCAAGACTAATATTCCAATTATAACGATAAAAATCAATAGTGACATTTTAAATTTGTAATAAATCTTTTTCTTTTTCTGCTAATAATGACTCTATTTTATCCATCTTTGACTTAACCACCTTCTCAACCTCATCTCTCATTATTTTTTCATCAGATTCACTAATTTCTTTTGCATCTTCCAATTCTTTAACGTAGGTCATCATTTTATTTCTTATGTCCCTAATTCTTTGTCTTCCTTCTTCTGCTAATTCTTTTGCAACCTTTACATAATCTCTTCTTCTTTCCTCTGTTAATGGGGCCGATTTCACATAGATTACATTACCGTCTATTCGTAAACTAAATCTTCTTTCATCAAGTCTTATTGCCTTTTCTACCATTTTTAATAGCGATTGATCCCAAGTCTGTACAGCAAGAGTTGAAGAATCTACAACAGTGACGTTAGCAAGTTGCTTTAATGGGGATTGTCCTCCATAAGCCTCAACTTGAACCTCATCCAATAGAGAGGCCAACACTCGCCCTCCTCTTATAGTGTTAAATTGTTCAACTACATAAGTGATAACAGAATCTATCTGCTTTTCACCATCTTCTAAGCTGACTCCCCTACCTGCCATATTAAAAATCGCTTAATTAAGATACGTTCACCAAATTTAGCAAGAATTTCCGAAAGCATATCTTGAATAGTTTTTGCATCTTCCTTGAAGAAAACTTGCTCTAAAAGACACACTTCCTTGTAGTATGATTCAATTTTACCTTTTAAAACAGACTCAATAACATTCTCAGGTTTTCCTTGTTTTTTAAATTCATCCCTCCATATTGAGGCTTCTTTTTCTAGTTGATCTTTAGGAACATCTTCTCTTGAAATATATAAAGGCTTCATTGCAGCAACTTGCATCGCAACATCATGAGCAAATTCTCTAAAAATCTCATTTTGTGCAACGAAATCGGTTTCACAGCCAACTTCAACAAGTGCTACTAAAGTATGATCAACTCCGTGCTCATAAACTCCAATTACTCCGTTAGATGACTTTTTACCTGCTCTACTTTCAAATTTTATTAACCCTTGTTTTCTAATCTCTTCCATAGCTTTTTCATAATTACCATTTGTTCGCTCTAAAATATCCTTACACGTGTTTATTCCAACTCCAGTTGCATCTCTTAATCTCTTTATTTCTTCTAAAGCAACAGCCATTTCTATTTTAATTCATAATTTATTTAATCTTTGAAACAGCAGATATTATTTTTTCTGCCATTTTTTCACCAACACCTTTTATTTCAATTAGACCTTCTTTTCCTAACTTTTTTACATCCTCAACAGTTTTTACTTTACCAACTTTCAATAATGATAACTCTTTATCTGAAAGACCAATATTTTTAAGAGTAATAGCCTTCACTTTTTTTTCAACTTTCTTCACCACTTTTTTAGTAGCTTTAGGTTTTACTTTCTTCTCAACGGCCTTTTTCTCAACCACTTTCTTTTCAACAACCTTTTCTTCTACAGTTTTCTTAGTAGAAACTTCTTTCTTAATAATTTTTTCCGCCTCTTCTCCAATTTCAGCATCTTCACTTACATCATCTTCAACTATTTTAACTTGTTTTATCTTTGATAAGGATAATTTCTTCGCTAGATTTTCATCTTTCATAGCTCTCATCTTTTGAGCTTTTAATTCTCTTTCTGCTTCCTTTTGTTTTTTGACTTCATTTGCCTCAGATTCAAATTGAGCAAGTAACACAGCTCTTCTTTCTATCTGAGCTTTGATATCTCTTGCAGAAGTTGTATCTTTTATGACCTGTCCAATTGTATGCAAGAAAATTTCAACTGACTTAGTAGCATCATCATTTCCTGGTATAAAATAATCAAAAACATCAGGATTACAATTGGTATCACACATACCAAATACTGGAACAGACATTGCTTTTGCCTCATTGATTACACTTCTTTCAACCAAAGAATCAATAACAATTACTGCTTTTGGAAGCTTGTCCATAAAAAGCACACCCCCAAAAAGGAACATTTTCCTATCAAGGATTTTTTTAACTTCTATTCTCTCTTTCTTGGTTCTATCCAACATACCTTTGTAATATTCCTCTTCTAAACTCATCATCTTCTTTATACCATCTCTGACTAAATCAAAATTTGTTAATGTTCCCCCCGGCCACCTATTAGAAATATAATGCATACCATACATTAAAGATAATGTCTTTACTGCATTAGTCGCTTGTTTTTTGGTTCCTACAACAAGAACGCTACCTGTTTTAGCTCTTCTACTTAACTCTTCCAAAAATGGGGAAAACATTGAAACCGTCTTATTAATATCAATTATATGTACACCGTCTTTAGTTGTATAAATGTACTCACCCATTTTAGGATACCATTTTGACTTTGTGTGACCAAAATGAAATCCAGCCTTAAAAAGATCTTGGGCTGATGGTACTGAATAATTGACAGTATTAGTAGTATTAGGTTTTTCCATAAAACTCCTTTCTGCTTCCTTCAAGATGTCATCCACTAATATGGAAGGAGCGTACCCTGAAGTGCTTTTATATATTAAATATCAACTTCATGATTGTAACAGATATATTTGTAAAAAACAAGAATGAAAAGTAAATGCAATTATTGGGTTAATAGATGTTTTACTATTTTTTCAATTTCAGGCAGAATTTCCGATCTAGGATCACGATGCTTAACCCATATGTAAGGTTTTTGAGTTATTAACTCTTCCCTAATAAATTTAATTATATCTTTTGCACCTATATTCCTTACAATTTTATCTCTTACATAGTCCCTCTCGTACTTGTACGGCATTAAGTCAGTAATTAAGCAACCGGCAATACTTATTGAATATGATTTGTCATGATCCACATTCATTACAAATACACTTTTACTAACCTCATGTTCAATCCACTGTTTTCCAACTTCTGAGTTTAGAAACTTTTCAAATTTGGGCTTATTCCCATTTCTCCCATAAATTACATCCCACATATTTTCAAGTACTTGTTTTTCGAGTCCTTTTTCAAAATTGGTAGAAAAACCATAAATATTCCAATCAATAGTTTGACGTGAATTAAAGCTTCTAACTTCATAAACCAGATGATTCTCATCCCTAAGAGTCTTATGCAAAAGGAAAGCTAATAATCTATCTGCAAAAACATATAAAATTGAACGCCTATAAGATTCTGTCGTATACTTTTCACTTCTCTCCCTCGTTTTTAGTATTCCAATCTCAATTGAAACGTTCTGAGCTTTTTCGTCTCTAAAATATCCAACTTTGTTTTCATTTTCCAGCTTATAAAAATGAGACTTTGCAGAAAGCCCACCCTCTTTCATTCCATTAAGAAGTTCTGAATATTCATTGATTACTTTTACCGAAGGTTTGATTCCTGATTGAACCGCAATTACAGTAGATTCATTTTTTCTTATAACATTCCATAGTTTCTGAAGATGACTTACCTCAATTTGCTTTATATTCTTTTTATCCCCAAGTACCCTTTTTAAATATCTTTTGTACCTACCGTTCAGGATAAATTTATTAAACTCTAAACTTTCATTTTTTCTTTCAGAAGGATATCTACCTAATTCCGCAAGAATTACTGAACGCTCTTCCTCAATATATTTAGAAAAAAGTTCACTAGGATAACTCATTATATATGACAAAAATTGAATTGCTCTTTTATAACCTAAAACATGGGTATCAACACCAAAACACAACATATTATCACTAGTAAACGCATAACTAAAAATTGCTGGTTTTTCTCTGGTTCCAAAACAAAATGAATCCATTGCCTCTTGTGTTTTAAGTACACCATTAGGTCTACATAGCATATGTTCAAGAAAATGCGCTGTACCTAAAGGCAGTTTGAGTTGTTTTTCATACAATGCACCTCCCTTAAACAAAATACTTAAATTACATTCACTACAACCCAATTTGTGAGTATATAAAAGACGTTTTCCATTCCCGAGATCATACAGAAACAATTGGGCAGAATAATCAGAATCTTTCCAACTATCAATCAATTTGGGACTCATAAAAATCTACTTTAATTTAAAATGCAATTTTGCTATTTTACCTAGCTCAATTCCTCCATATTTCTCTATAAATTCCATGCGTTGATGCTTAACTAAATCACTAACTCCAAAAGCAAATTTCATACCAAATTTATTTCTAAGTTTTTCCATTTCGGTTATAAAAATAGCTCTGGCCACTATTGAAGCAGACGCAACTGCAACATCCCTTTCTCCTTTATGTACTTGAATAATCCTACATTTGTTTGATTTCTCTAACATAGCATCTCCAACTCTTGAATCGTGCTTAGCAAATTTATCTATAATTATTAAAGAACATTCTTTATCTGAAATATTCAACAAATTCTCTGCAACTCTCGAATGTCCCCATGCAAGCAATTTATTAATATTTTTAAAACTTGAGTAAAGTTGATTGTATTTTTCAGGAGAAATTACAACCTTTTCACAAGTAATTTTTTTACTAAACTTTAAAAAAAGCTCAATTATCTTCTTATCTGACAACTTTTTGGAATCACGCACACCAAGTTCTTCCAAATATTTAATATCTTTTTCATCAACAAGAACTCCCCCAATTACCAATGGACCAAAGAAATCCCCTTTACCAGATTCGTCAATTCCAATCCTTGTTTGATTATAATCATAGTCCGAAATACTTTTAGAAACAGAATCATCAACTAACAATTTCGATATTTCATCAGCTAGCGCCTCATTCTTACCCTGCACCATTACCTTTCTTTTACCTGAAGCTTCTTTTTCATAAATATTCATTACAATACTTTCGGTTCCTTTCTCAATAATATAAGAAGAAGCATATGGAATCTTCCTTTCTTGAACCTTATACAGTAAAAACACTTTATTCTTGAGTATTAAAACATTTTTAGTTGAAACCTCAAATACTTTATTCATTATTACTTATTACTTATTATTTGTTACTTACTTACCAACCTCCACTCTTCCTACTAAGGCTCTTCCAAGTGTAGAAGTGTCGGTATATTGAAGATCTGAGCCTGTTTGTAATCCCTGAGCAAGTTTTGAAAACTTAATGTTCACAACACCTGAACTGCTAATTTTTTTTATGACGTAATTTATTGTTACCTCAGACTGTAGAGAAGGTGCAAATGCAAAAATTATTTCAATCTGTTTCTTATCAACTGAGAGTTTCTTTAATAAATCAGTTAATTCGTCTATCAACAATTCATCAGGCCCAACTCCGTTAGTAGGATCAATGACACCACCCAAAACGAAATATTTACCACGATGAAGTTTTGTATCTTCAATAAGCTGAACATCTAGGGGAGTTTCAACAACACAAATTTGAAATTTATCTCTTGAATCATCAGTACAAATTTTACAAGGATCTAGATCAGTTTTATTATAACAAATAGAGCAAGTTTTAGTTTCTAAAAGCATTCTTTTTATTGCATCCGCAAGTCGTAGTCCTTCCTCTTTAGGGGCATTTAGATAGAAATAAACAAATCTTTGAGCACTTTTTTCACCTATTCCTGGAAGTCTTTTAAAAAGTGAAACAACTTTTTCAATGCTACTTTGTTCCTGATCCATTGTTATTTACCTAAAAGCCCTTTAAGTTGATCTAAATCCATTGAACTCATCATGACTTTTTGAAGTTTTTTACCATAATCTTTAAAGGCTTCTTTAAAACATTTTTTTACCTCATCGGAAGAAGCATTTTCAAACCATTCTTCATTAATAAAGATATCTTCTAATTCTTGTGAAGCCGTCATATATATTTTAACCATCTTGTTCTTAGATTCACCAACAATTTTCTGTTGATCCATCTTCTTTTTCATCATTCGTGCTTCCTTCTGGAGTTTATACATATCTCCAACATTATTAAAAACATTCATTGTTTTTTAACTAAACTAATATAATTAACAAAATTTATCTATCACTTCTCACTTATCACATGTCACTTAACTAAAGATCCTTAAAAATATCTTCAACCTCTTTTACAAAACTATCACTTTTTATAATTTCTTTTTCCTCAACAGGTTTTTCTACTTCAATCGCAGGTTTGGTTATTGCCATTTGATTGGAACATTTTCCCACTTTGCACCATATTTTAGGCTTAAACCCAAATACCGAAGCAAAAGATTCTTGCAAAGCAATCTTACTCTGTACCGTAGTTATTCTATCTTTGTGAAATGCAAAAGGAACTTTGAATTTTAGCGTCCCTTCACTACAACCAATAAGTTGAGCCTGATTCAAAAACGCATACAAATGACCATTGTATTTCTTGATACTTTCAATTACGTTTGGCCATTTTTCACTTAATTCATCAAGATCAACACCTTTACTTGTATCTACATCTATATCATCCTTTTCTACAACCGAGGACTTTCCCTTCACTACCGAAACTTTCTCGGCTACTTTTTTATCCTTATTTAATTCATCATCCACTTTTTCTAATTTTGCAGTTTTATTTTCAGTGGGTTTTATATCTTTTTTTGCAACTTCCACTACAACATCCTCTTTACTTTTGGAACCTATTTCAACACCCGAAGATTCTAAAATACTGCGCACCTCAAATATCAAAATTTCAATAGGAAGCGTCGGAATTGGTGAATTTTTCACACTTTGCTCAACATCTAAAAACCCCTTTAGTATCTTAAAAAGAACAACATCACTTAATTCAGATAAAAATGAAAATTCCTCAACAATTGATGATTTTTTCTTTAGTCCCTTAATAGTTTTTTCAACAAGTACCTGTTTTAAGATATTAACAACCGTATAAATAAACTGTTGAATACTTACTCCTTTTTGATACACTTCATCAAGCATATCAAAAGTTTTACGATAATCGCCTTTTATTAGGTTATCAAGGAAATAATACACCATTGTGTTATCTGGAATTCCTAGAGTTTGTCTAACAACATTATCCGTAATCTCAACCTCAGTGTCCGTAAATCCGGACAAAACGACATCTGTTAGTGATAAAAGATCACGATAACTACCAGTGGCCTGTTCAACAAGAAGACGAATCGCATCTTCAGACATTTTTCTTTTTTCACTCGCAAGCACATTATTCAGACACTCCGTAAGCATTTCTTTGGAACCAAGCCTAAAATCATATTTTTGGCATCTAGAAACAATTGTAGCAGGCAACTTATAACTCTCTGTAGTAGCAAGAATAAATACAGCATGCTTTGGAGGTTCCTCAAGCGTTTTTAATAGTGCATTAAAAGCTTCAGTAGTAAGCATGTGCACCTCGTCAATTATATAAACCTTAATTTTTCCCTGAGTTGGTTGATATGCAATACGTTCTTTGAGCTCCCTTATTTGATCAATACCTCTGTTGGAAGCAGCATCAATCTCAATTAAATCAAAAAAATTTCCAATAGTTATACTGTTACAGTTATTACAATTATTGCACGGATTTCCATCTTTTGACACATTTTCACAATTCAATGCCTTAGCAAAAATCCTAGCTACAGAAGTCTTACCTAAGCCTCTTGGACCAACAAAAAGATAGGAATGAGTAACTTTTCCCTTTGCAATAGCATTCTTTAACAGAAGCGTAATATGCTCTTGCCCTATCACCTCATCAAAAGTCTGAGGTCTGTATGTTCTATAAAGCGATTGTGCCATAGCCCCTATTATGCACAAAAAAACATACAAGTGCAACCCAACCAATACAATAACAAACTGTGGTATAATTGATTGCGTGCTCTTATTTAATACTTGAGTATAGATGAAAAAATTTCTGTCCATATTTTTTATACTTGTTATACTAACCCATTTTATACCCCAAATAAACAAAGTTCATGCTGATTCATTTGAAGGGATTTCTATTTACCCAGCAATTGATGATATGAATATCAAACCGGGTGATGAAAAACAAGTTAGTAAATTTTTTGAAAACAAAACAGATGTAGATAAACAAATCATAATTGAAAATTCAGCACTACAGTTTTCAAGAGAATTTAGAGATAATCCACAATTAGATACTGAAATTGTTGAAGATATTGAAATAAATATTGATAATGAGAAAATAACTATATCTCCAAATCAAAAATACGAGATAAAATTAATTATAAAGCCAAAGAAAGAAATTCCTGAAGGGCTATACGCCATTAGAACTGAATTTAAAAACTATAGTGAGGAGAATAACGAGATTTCAATAAATGAAAGCATAATGGTTTTTACTTTCATAACAGTTGCAGAAGACCCACTATCACTTAAATCAATTAAAATTGATAATTTCGATTTTGGGAAAAAATATAAATTTGACTACTCTTTTCCTTGGAAAGACAAGGCTATTCAAATTAAAGGGAATACAACAGTTACAAACAACGGAAAAACGCACATTACTCCCACAGGTTATGTTACTGTAAAGCGAAATGATCTTAAACTTGAGTCGACTTACACACTAAATAGCAAATACATTACACTTTATCCACAAGACTCTATTTCAAATGATATTGAACTTAACATCTCACCTTACAGAACTCTAAGAGTTTTTGACATTTATTCTGTATATTCATACACTTATCAAGATTCTAATAATCCTTCCATTTATGAATTTCGAGAACAAAAAATATTTGTTATCAACTTGTACAATATTCTGTCATACTTTGTAACCACCTTGTTTTTTCTGTTGATTGTAGACTTAATAATTAAATTGACAAAGAACAAAAAAAACACAAAAGTAGTAAAAGGTAAACTTAAATAATTTAACGCAAAATTTTATGTCAGGGTATGTCGTAAACATTGAGGATGTAACACTCAAAAACAATAATTTTAGACAAGTACTTTTTACAGGAAAGTATTGTCAGTTGGTTGTTATGTGTCTAAAACCGGGGGAAGAAATCGGTGAGGAAATACATAATAATGTCGATCAATTTTTCAGAATTGACTCTGGAAAAGGTAAAGTAATTATTGATGGAAAAGAAAATGAGGTATCAGATGGTTTCGCATTTATTGTTACAGCTGGTGCCAAACACAATGTAATTAATACATCCCAAACAGATGATCTTAAATTATATACAATTTATAGTCCACCAAATCACCCAGATGGAACAACTCATAAAAACAAAGCCGAAGCTGAAAAATACGAAAAAGAACACCATCATTAAAAAATAGAAAGAGGTAGGAATTCGCCACGATGAGTTCCTATCTCTTAATACATTGTTATAGAATAATCTCTTTGAAAATTTATTAATACCCCAGAAGCAAAAAAGACATTATCAAATTCCAAATAATCACGAGAAAAATGCTCTCCACTCAAAAAATGAAAGACAACTTTCAATCCCTTTTTTACCATTCAGATGTAAATACAAATCTATCCCAACTATTACTATCCAAACACAAAGTATTAAAAATAATATCCAATTTGAGAAAGCTAAATACATAAAAATCATAGAACTAATGCCTGTTATAAATACTCCACCAAATAATATAAAGCCACATACCCTATGAAATTTTTCAAAAATATCAGTCGGAAACAAACTGACAATCATAGTTCCTAGACAACATACAATTAAACTAGAAACCAAAATGATTTTTAAACTCAAGTCAATCTCATTGATTAGAACAATTCTTAAAGGAACTACAAGTCCCAAAATTCCATATATAAACAAAGCTATATTAAAAATTTGTCCATATAATTTATTTTTAGCACCCAAAAGACTAATCATTGAGCTATAAAAACTCAAATTGCTCTTCTTTTTAAGCCAAATCACTATCAAAAAAATATTGGCTGATATAAAACAAACGGTAATACGAACATAATAATGAAAACGATTTCAAATTAATTTATAATGGGATATTTGATCTTGTCACCTCTTAAACTTGCGAGATATCTTTCTGGATCAACTTCTATTCCATATAATTCTTCTAGAAACATTTTAGCAATATATACATTTCCCAAAGCATTAGGATGTATCTTATCTATCGCTTGCATCTTAGTTTCATTAAAAGTCTTTAATTCCTCTTCACTTAATTCATTTGGAGCTTTTTCCAAAGTATAAAACCTCTTCCAATCATATTGTGAATAAATCTTATATCCATTAATATTTTTCTGCTCACGAATAAGAGGGATTCCCAATGCTGATTCCAAGTATGGGATATATCTTTCATTTTGAATTCTATCAGCAGAATATATGTCCGGAGAATAAATAAACAAGTCACAACTTTTCTCTAGCCTTTTAAACATTTTATCTAGATTTGAAGTGTGTTCCTTCACATCGATACCCAGTTCATAATCATTACATGTTCCCATAACAACAACACAATTAGGCTTTACTTCTTTTAGTGCCATTTCTGATTGAATAACAAAATCTCTTGTTGAAGCACCGTCAAGTGCATAGTTGTAAAATTTAAGATTCCATTCTGGTATCCACCAATTTTCATATCAATTTATTAATAAATAATATTTTTCAACAAAAAACAACTCAGAGCTCAGCACTCAAGACTTATAATTAATAAAGCATTTTACTTTATCCTACCTTTTATGTTAAAATGTTAACCATTATGGTGGTCAATTTGGATATTACAAAAGCTCTTCAAAATATAGGATGTAACGAAAATCAGATATCTGTATTTATTTTTCTTCTAAATAATGGGGAATCCTCAATTGCACAAATAACCAAAGGTACAAATATTCCGAGAACAACTGTTTACCGAACTTGTAAAGAATTAACTGACCAAAAGCTTATTGAAACTGTTATTTCCAACTACTCTGACAAATACAAGACAGCACCATCAATCACTCTTCAATTTCAAATAGAGAAAAAGAAACAAGAATTAGAAACCTTCTCAGAATCGATGCAATTAATATCTGAAAATATTAAAAGCTTAGAAAAGGGATTACCCAAAACAGCTGTAAGATATTTTAAAGGCATTGATGGAATGAAGCAATTAATCTGGAACACCACAAGAGCACAAAAGGGAATTATCGGATATTCTGTATTTGGACGTAAAGACATTGTTGGAAAAGAGTTTATAAAAAAATACAATATGGAGATATTGAATCTCGACATTAAAGATAGAATAATTATAACAAATGAAACGGTACCAAAAGCCACAGCAACTTTATCTACAAGTTTTCAACGTAAATATCAAAACATAAGAATTATTCAAACCCCAAACTTTTACATTTCTGGCGACACTTATATTTACAATAATGTTTATGCCGTTAATTTCTGGAACGAAAATGAAGTAATTGGAATTGAGATTGAAAATACCGAAATTGCAAAAGTACAAAAAAGCATATTTGAAACAATGTGGAGAATAAGTAAAAATTTTTAATAATTTATTACTCTCTTTAATGAATACTGCAGGTAATTTTTCCTCTCAGTCAATACCTTCCAACGTCTCCCCATTACGAAAAAAAACACTATCAAAACTCATATCTGAAGGAATTCCCTTTCTTGATACTCTCCCTGACATCAGTATTAAATCAGAAAAAATAAGAAATAAGGATGATATTTTAAAAAGAGCAATTGCAGTTACAGTTAGTAGTGCAAAAGCATTTGGATGTCCAGAAGAATTAATTTCTAAAATTAAAGAACAATACAAAGATGTTATATCTTTCAGCAAGAACGAAAAGGATTTTTTAGATGATTTAACGCCTGATAATGCAATTAATATTGGATGGAAAATTGAAGCTGGAAAAATGCTGTTCTGGGCATTAGGTCTAATTAATGATCACGGAAGTTGCACAGAGGAGGCAGACATCAACACTTTCTGGAATATAATTGCTAAAAGCAGCTTTGAGGAACTAAACAATAAGACCAAACTAAGAAATAAGGAAGAAATACTTGAACTATTGGATTACATCTACAACGTTCACTGGGCCTTAGTTGAAGTAAGACTTGGAAACATCAAACTTCCGACACAATTTAAAGGTACTTCTGTTAGAGATATCGTTCCAGAATGGCATCATGGGTTAAATTGGATCACTCTATATTGTGATCAAGACTGGGACGAAGTTACAACGGATACATAAAAACTCATGTTGAAAGAAGCGAATATCGGTTGCGGGGGTTGGATTCGAACCAACGACCTCCAGGTTATGAGCCTAGCAAGCTGCCACTGCTCTACCCCGCGGTTAGACCAAAACTATCATACACAATTTTCTATATAAAATCCAGAGGGCAGGATTCGGACCTGCGCAGCCGTAAGGCGCCGGATTTACAGTCCGGAGTATTTGACCGCTCTACCACCTCTGGTCATCGCAACAAAGTATTTTAACACAAAAACAAGATACTTACAACCAGTTTACACATTGTTAATTAAAAGATATTAATGTAAAATATACTATTAAACAATATCTATGAAAATGGAACAAAAGAATAAAACTGACACAATCATTGAGAAATTAATTCCGATAATTAATGAAATATTTGGTATAGATATCATTAAAAAAATTGAGGATGGAATAGCAAGATATAAAAGGGATGATCACAAAGCAATTAACACTGGAATAACCGCAAGAGTAGAAGAAAATTTAAAAACTATTATTTGTCCTAGGATCCCAAACTGGATGAGCTCTGACATGCTTACAGTAATCGGAATGATAGGAATGATAATATCAGTTCTTGGCTATATTTTGGGTCCTCAAAATAGACTGTTCCTACTTCTGGTAATTATAGGAATGATAACAAATTGGTTTGGAGATTCATTTGATGGCAGTATCGCGAGGTATAGGAACAAAACAAGACCAAACTATGGTTATTATATTGATCATCTACTTGATGCAATCGCCCTCACAATTCTCGGATTAGGACTTGGTTATTCTGAATATATAAAATTAGACTTTGCATTATTTTTTGTAATTTTATATCTAATAATTACTGAACACGTACTTTTGGTAAATTATGTCCAAAAGGTGTTTAAATATTCAATCGGAGCATTTGGTCCAACAGAAATACGTATTATTGCTTGTATCGTTGCAATCTATCAATTTTTTTCGCCAATACAAATTTACAATTTTAAAGGTCTAATTTTTACCCAATATGACATAGCAATTACATTTATAAATATTGTTATGTTATTCATGATAATAACAAGTGCCTTTCAAAAAGCAAAGGAATTAAATAAACTTGATACTTCAAAATGGAACAATTAGAAAAAACTAACTCCCCTAGAGACATTAACAATTTAAAATCAAGACCCCGCAAGATACTTCGATATGTTATAAAAAAACACTTAAAAAGCCAAAAATACGCTTGGCGTGGATTGTTTGAAATCATAAGAAATCAGATGAATTTCCAAATTGAACTATTCATGGCATCCATGGCTGTACTGGGCGGAATACTGTTTGGAATTAATCCAACAGAATGGATGATCCTATGTTTTACAATAATGTTGGTACTAATTAGTGAAGCATTCAACAGCTCTGTCGAAGCCATGTGTGATGCACTCTCAAAAGAATACAATGAAAACATAAGGTACGCTAAAGATGTTGCGGCTGGAGCCGTACTGCTATCAGCTATACTGGCAATAATAATAGGAACCATAATCTTTACACCTTATATATACGTCTCTCTCATGCAGATATAGACGTATATTCATCCTCAGCAACAATCACATGATCAAGTAATTTAATTCCCATCAAATCACATGCAGAACGTACGGTTTGCGTAGCAACAAGATCAGAGTTACTTGGTTTTACATTTCCAGATGGATGATTATGAACCAAAATAATTCCGGAAGCCATCAATTCAAGAGCCCTTTTAATCAATAGTCTCATGTCTATAAACGAAGAATTACCTCCTCCACTAGCTATTTCTTTTGTATCTAAAAGTTGATTTCTCCCATTTAAATAAAGAGCAATTACTTTTTCGTTACAATCTTTAGTCATTGATTTGGTCATTAACCATACATCTCGAGTTGACAAAATTTTGGTTACTTCCTGATTGTATATCCTTTTTCCTAACTCCAATGCAGATGATAATCTTTGAGCCTTAACTTTACCAATTCCTTTAATCTCTTGAAATTTTTGAACAGATATTGAACCTAATGAGGCATTATTTTGTATTACCTTCTCAACACGTTTTGATATTGAAAATACATTTTTACCCTCTATCCCGCTCCCCAACAAAATTGCAATAAGTTCATAATTATTAAGCCCTGCAACACCAAATTCATGGAGTTTTTCTCTAGGTTTCAACATACTATTTTTTTATATAGCGGCATTTGGGATAGTTACTACATCCCACAAAGCTTTTACCCCACTTACCTCTTCTTTCAACTAGGTTACTTCCACATTCTGGACACTTATCAACCAACATAAGGGGTTTGGCATTCTTACATTTAGGATAACCGCTACAGGCCCAAAATTTACCAAATTTTCCATTTTTTAGAACCATATCACTACCACATTGTTCACATTTCGTAACTTCTACATATTTTTCTTTGTCTAATTCCATCTCTTTTTCATAAGAAATTATACCTTTACATTTCGGAAATTTGGCACAGCTTAAAAACCTACCATTTTTCCCTAATTTTACTACCATTTTTCCACCACATTCTGGACATTTTTCATCACTATCCTCAAGTACAACAACATCTTTCTTGTCTATATCTTTGTCACCACTCTCAATCTGTTCATGAAATGGAAAATAGAAATCTTTCAGGAGTTTTACTTTACCCAACTTACCATTCGCAACTGAATCAAGATTATCTTCCATTTTGGCAGTAAAACCATAGTCAACAATATTACTAAAGTACTTAACAAGAAAATCGGACACTACAATACCACTGTCTGTTGGTATCAAATATTTTTTTTCTACTAAAATATATCCTCTATTTTTAATCGTTGAAATTATACTTGCATAGGTTGATGGACGTCCAATACCAAGTTGTTCCATCTTTTTTACAAGTGAAGCCTCAGTATATCTTGGTTTTGGCTGAGTCTCCTTCTCTACCCATTCAATAGAGTTGATCTCTTTAACATCTTTAGCTGACCATTTATTTATGATCTCAGGAAATCCACTTTCATTCATCTTCTTAACATATGTCAAAACCCTACCAAATCCATCCACAACAACTTGTTGTGAATTTGTACCCCACAAATTATTTTGCTCATCTTTTATAACAACTTCTTTCTTCTGTACTTCCATTGCTCCCATTTGAGTTGCAATAGTTCTATCCCAAATAAGAGAATAGATCTTAAATTCATCTGGACTTAAGTTACTTTTTATAACATTAGGAGCAAAATCAAAGTGAGTTGGACGAATAGCCTCATGTGCTTCCTGTGCCACTTTAGATTTATTTTTATATACCCTTGGAGTTTCATTTAAGTAATTTACTCCAAATTCATTTTTAATATACTCCCTTACCTGACTCACTGCTTTATTTGCAAGATACAAAGAATCAGTTCTCATATAAGTTATAAGACCAATAGCCCCTTTTCCTTTAATATTAACCCCTTGATAAAGTTTCTGAGCTATCTGCATTGTTTTTGAAGCAGAGTAACCAAACATATTATTAGCAAGTCGTTGTAATGTTGAGGTCATTAGTGGTGGTGGTGGATTCAATTTTGATTTCTTGTCAGAAATTGATTCGATTTTACATTTAAGTGGTGAAATCAAACCCTTTTGCAGAACGTCCTTTTCATCATCTTTTATTCGGCGTGGTTTACCCTTCTCGTTAATCAAGCTAACAACACAACTATCTATCTCACCATTCACATTCCAAAACTTCTCCGACTTAAATGCCAACCTCTCCTTCTCTCTTTCAACAATTATTCTTAATGCAACAGACTGCACTCTTCCTGCAGACAGCCCATATCTTATCTTTTTCCATATTAGTCCAGATAATTCATACCCAACAAGTCTATCTAATATTCGTCTAGCCTGTTGTGAATAGACCATATTCATATCTATTTCACCTGGATTTTCAATAGCTCCAAGGACGGCTTCTTTGGTTATTTCATGGAATACAATTCTTTTTGAGTCTTTCTTATTTTTCTTTACAATTTCACTAACTTGCCAACCAATAGCTTCACCTTCTCTATCAGGATCAGTTGCAATATATACAATACCTTCACAATTTTTAACACTATTTGATATTTTAGAGATTGTCTCTTTCCTTCCCTTAGCAACAACATAAGAAGGTTCAAAATTATTCTGAATATCGACACCCATATCCTTCTTCGGAAGATCCTTTATATGACCTAAAGTTGCCAAAACTGTGAAATCTTTACCCAAAAAACCTTCAATTGTTCTAGATTTTGCAGGAGACTCAACAAATACCAAATTTTTAAGTCGCCCTAAAGGAACTTTGGTTGACTTAGTTTTATTTTTTATTCGAGAAGCTGTTTGTTTTTTCATAATAATCTAATATGACCTAATTTATCGGTTTTTACAATACCTTCTATCTCAAGTTTTGTCAATATTTTGCAAATTGAATTTGCATCAATATTTAATTTATTAACTAGCTCATCCAGCGTAATTGCACTGTTTTCTAATATATCAAATATTTTTTGCGTAATTGGATCTACGCTTTTATTGTTAATTACTTTCTTTATTTCGCTAGACATCAATAATTTACCACACACTAAATCTATAGTTCTTTCTACTTCGTCTAGTGAGTATAGCACATTAATACGACTATCCGCCAATAATTTATTACTTCCTTCGGATGAAAATGAAAAGATATTTGCAGGAAAAACCCCAATCGGTTTGCTCATTTTCATCGCATAATTTACCGTATGTAAAGTACCACTGTTATAAGGAGCTTCAACCACTATTAAAATATCTACAATACTTGCAAGCATTTCATTCCTTACAAGAAAATTACCATTTGTTACCTCCCCAATCCCATCATATTCACTAACTAAAAGGCACTTATTTTTACGGATAGCGTGACTTATTAAATCAAATTTATAATTTGGGATCCTACTTAAGCACCAAGGAATAACGCCACACACATAAATATCATATCTTAAGGCAGATTCAAACGTTACCCAATCAATTCCATCAGCAAATCCAGTGAATATTGTACAATTGTATTGTTTCAATACTTTTACTAAAGACATGATAATATCTCTCCCATATTCAGTCATCTTTCTTGTACCTACAACACCTATCTTTATGTTCTCATCAGGAATAAAACCTGTTGTTGAGATAAAGACAGGTGGAATTTTCATTTTCAATAAATCTACTGGATAACCTACCCTATATCTACAACCAAAACGCAATGCATTACCCCAAAGTCTTTTCATCTCTATTAGTAGTTCTCCGTCGTCCACCTGCCTCTGATCATTAAAAACATCTAACAACTCCAGAACTGAGTTGAAATCTATAATACTTTCATTTTTACAATTTATCACTATTGAATCACATATTTCTTTTCTATACTCAACCCAATTATTAGTATATTCAAATAGTGCATTAGTAATATTCCATAGTTTAACATTTCCTATTCCTTTAATTCCCCGAAGTCTTAAGAATAACCTATCCAAATCAGACAAATCTGAAAAAGATATTAAATCCCTAATCACACATAATGTAGTTTATTTTATTTACTGCCATTCCTTTTCTTTTTATAATAAGTAACGCTTAATTTTCCTATCTGAGTCTTAATATCTTCTATTTGAGAATTTACATCTTTGTACTGTTTTTCCTTCAAAGCGCTCAGTTCAAATGAAATTTGCAATAATCCCCAAAATCTATTAACACTTGATTCTGCACGCTTCAATGCAATTATTGAATATTCTTTTCCCAACGAATTAACAACATCTGAAACACATGTTAAAATTGATAACGAGAGAGTTCTTAACTGCGTTCTCAACACAGGCTCACTATCAAAAAAGCCATCGTTTGTTATACCATACAAACCAACAACAAAACCTTTGGCAGACAACCAAAGTGGAGTTGGCTCCTTTATAAAATCACTCATTAATAATAAGATAAAATTATTTAATCAAAGAGTATGCTCTTTGATATTATTAATATGTTACCTTTAAAACTGTAGCCATTTTTTGCAAAAAACTATTCGAAAATATAACATCCTGTTCTTTTTACAAAAATTAAGCCCAATTTAATAGAATATGTAAGCAACTTTGCAAATAGATTTCAATCACAAAAGAACTCTTTCATTGAAGGAAAATATTAATTTTAAGTTTGTTTATTACTAATGTGTTAAAATTAAGGTTATGAATAAAAAATCGTTATTAAAAAAATATTTACAGATTTCAGATTTCTACGGAAAGCCATTCCCCTATTCATTATTCTTGGAGCTTGGCTTCAATAAAGACAACATTCCCAAAGAATATAAATTATTTAAAGACTATATTTTTAGTAAAGATATTAAAAAGTTCCAAGCATATCGACTAAATAAAAGCTATTGCTTTGAAACACAATACAAAACCAAATTAGCTAAAAATTATTTATTCACACTCTATCTTCTTCCTTTTGTCTACATGATTGGAATTTCAGGTTCAGTAGCAATGAAAACCCCAAACAAAGAAGATGACATCGATATTTTTATACTTTGTGATCAACAATCTCTGTGGTTAACAAGATTAATCGATTTTATTTTTTATACAATCATTGGGAAAAGAAGAACCCACATACTAAAAAACAAGAAACTTGAAAATAAGCTTTGTATTAATAAATATCAGTCATTACAGAGATTACAAATTAATGAAAAGGATATATATACAGCGTTACAAATAATTTCTATTTCACCAATTTGGGGTAAAAAACTCAAAAACCAAATGTTAGATTCAAATAAATGGGTAACAAAATACTACTCTAACCTTAGCAAGCAATCACTTTCTGTCGATTTATTATTTATCCTAAAGAGAACCACAACAATATTACTTTATCCCATTTTAATTCCAACTAACCTCATTGCAAAAATACTTCAAATAAATATTCTTAAAAAAAACTCACCTGATTCCTACCATTATGACAATTATACAATTGAAACATATAGTAAAATTCAATCCAATAAATTAAAAACCATACTTAACAAAGAAAGTTAATAATGATAGAATAAATTAATTAAATTAATTTTACTTTTTTAAAGATGTCAGATTTTCCAAAATTATTTGAACTTAACACAATAATTGTAAATGAAGAGATGTCAATATTGCGTTTCGAAAATAAATACCAATTAATGAATGAAAATGGGGAATTGGTCGGATATGTATGTCAGAAATTATCAACTGGAGCAAAAATTGCAAGACTATTTATGTCGAAAGCAATGTTACCATTTGAGTTGGAAATTCAAGATACCGACCAAAAGGTTTTGGCAACAATCAAAAGGGGCTTTACATTATTTATGTCGAAGGTAGACGTATTGAACAGTAACGATAAATTAATTGGCCGATTTCAAGGAAAATTGAAGCTACTCGGAACCAGATTTGATTTAGAGGATGAAGATGGAAAAAAGTTAGGTAAAATTGAAGGAAATTTAACAGGATGGGATTTTAAAATTTACAACTCAAATGAACAACAAATTGGTTCTGTAAATAAAAAATGGGCAGGAGCATTAAGAGAAGTTTTTACAACTGCTGACAAATATAAAGTTGAAATTGATCCAAGTGTAAGTGAAAATGAAGATAAAATTGTAATATTATCAGTAGCTATAACTATCGACATGATAATAAAAGAAAATAATAATTAAACATGGACTATCAGAATATAGATAAAATCAACGTAGAAAGATGGTACAAAACTGCAATTGTTACTGGTAAAACTTCTGCCGAAAAAGTTGGTTGGTCATCAACATATAACCAACAGGTCAGATTCAAAGTTTTATCAGGTATTGGAAACTTAAATAATAAATCAGTTCTGGATTTTGGATGTGGACTAGCTGAATTTTATCCATATCTCAAAAGCATCTACCCCAAAATCATTTATACAGGTATGGATTTTATTGAAGAATATATTATAAAGGATAGAATTCGGTTTCCTGAGGTAAACTTTATTCTAGGAGATAGCACCAATTTAACTCAAAAATATGATTATATACTAACCTCGGGTGTTTTTTCATATAAGATTGAACAATCAGAAAAAAGATATAAACAAACCATAAAACATCTATGCAGTTATTCAAGAATTGCTTTCGGTGCAAATTTTTTATTAAGGGGAAAACATATTGACAACAGTGTATACAACACATGGGATCCACAAGAATTATTAGAATGGGCTAAGAAAATATCCCCAAAAGTTGAGATAATAAACGATTATTTAGCCCACGATTTCACACTTTTCCTTTACAATAACGGTTAACCCTTAATTATAACTTTCCCTTTTTCAACAGTTAACTTAATAGTTACAATTTGTCTTTTTAACCCTTTTTCTATTATATAATCAGCAACTACTGTTTCCAAATATTGCTGAATTGCTCTTCTTAAAGGTCGTGCTCCATATTCTTGATCAAAGCCTTCTTTTAATAATAAATTTTTAACTTTTGAATCAACAACCACTTGGATATTTTGATGAATAATTCTTTTATTAAACTCGTCAATCATGATATTTACAATTTTGGATACCTCTTTTCTTGTCAAAGGCCTAAACACAACAACGTCATCCAATCGATTTAAAAGCTCGGGACGTAAATACTCTTTTAATTCTTGAAGTAACTTCTCCTGTACAACATCATAGTCCCATTCAAATCCCCTACTCTCAATAGCTTTAAACCCTACGGTTCCTCCTACCTTTAGTTCATCAACGCCAACGTTGGAAGTTAAAATAATAACTGTATTCTTAAAACTAACTTTATTACCCTTACCATCTGTAAGATGACCATATTCTAGAATTTGTAAAAGAATATTTAATACATCACCATGAGCCTTTTCAATTTCATCAAATAGTACTACAGAATAAGGATTCTGTCTGACCTTTTCTGTAAGCTGCCCACCTTCCCTATAACCAACATAACCAGGCGGTGAACCTATTAATTTACTAACACTATGCATTTCCATAAGCTCACTCATATCTATTTGTATCAACTTGTCCTCATCCCCAAATAATTCTCTAGCTAAAACTCTTGCCAATTCCGTTTTACCAACACCTGTAGGACCCAAAAATAAGAAAGATGCCCATGGTCTTGTTATATCAGAAATACCAGTTCGACCACGCTTAATTGCGTCAGCAACTTTTTCAACCGCATCAGGTTGTCCAACAACCCTACTGCTTAAATTTTTAGAAAGATTTTTAAGTGCAGATGATTCCTCAGTGGTCAAGGTTGAAACAGGAATACCTGTCCATTCAGAAATTACCTTCTTAACAGAATCTTCAGTAACCACCTTCTCTTTAATTAATTTCTTACCTCTTTCATTTTTAACCTGCATTATTTTTTCACCCAAGGTTTCTTCCATTACTCTGAAATTTTGAGCTACTTGCATATCACCTCTCAAAATTGCCTTTTCTTTTTCATCTTGAATTTGTCTGAACTCATCTTCAATCTTACCTAAATTTGTTTTGTATTCAGTCTTTATTCTAACTAAAGCACAAGCCTCATCCAAAAGATCTATAGCTTTGTCTGGCAAATTTCTATCACTTACATAACGATCCGAAAGTGTAACGGCCAGCTCAATTGCATCTTTATTAATCTTTACACCATGATAAGACTCCAATATTTTCGACAATTTATCCAGAATCTTTATCGATTGAGTTAAAGATGGTTCCTCAACCAAAACAGGTTGAAATCTTCTATTAAAGGCAGCATCATCTTCAAAAATTGTTTTATAACCACTTGTTGTAGTAATACCAATAACTCTTATTTTTCCACTTGTTAATTCAGGCTTAAGAATTCCTGCAATATCAACACCCCCTGCAGAACTAGGGCCAGAGGAAAGTAAAGTATGAATATCGTCGAAAAATAAAATTATTGAAGGATTTTCCTTAGCAGCACTTATAATTGCAGTCATTTTACCTTCAACATCCCCTCTCATATTGCTTCCTGCAACAATTTTATTAACATTAATCTGAATAACCCTACTACCCATCAATGAATCAGGAACCATATTTTGAGATATTCTTTGTGCTAAACCTTCAACTAGAGTTGTTTTACCAACACCTGGCTCACCAACAATTAAAGGGTTATTTTTTTTACGTCGCGATAGAATGTTTATTAAATTTTCAATTTCAATTTCACGACCAATTAAAGGATCTAATTTACCTTTTTCAGCTCTACTTACCAAATCCTCTCCAAAATGGCTCAATACATCAGGTAATCTGTGCTCACCTCGACCATCTCCTGTCAAAATTCCTTGGGGATATGAAACAAAGTCAAAAACAATTCTTTTGATACTTTTCTCTGTTATTCCCAGTGAATCTAGTTTGGTTTTGAGACTTGAACTAAATTTAAAACTTGCCATCAATAGATGTTCAGTTCCCACATATACATGATTCAGATCTCTTGCAATCTTAAATGCCTCAATCAATAATAAAATCAAATCTTTATCAAGATTTAACTTTTCAACTGAAATTCTAACTTTTGTGTCTGACACCTCAGTAGTAACTATTTTTGCCACTACCTCCTCACTTATATATTCAGTAATAAAGGTCCTTCTATCAATGCCAACTGCATCTAGCATCTTGGAAACTACACTATTAGGATTAATAAGAATACCTAAAATGAGATGATCTACTGTAATTGTTTTTTTACCATCATTTAATCCGATTAGCCCAGCAAAATAAATGCTATACAACGCATTACGGCTAAGTCTCGATGAAAATAATGGACTAGGACTATTCTTTCTTTTTATCATCAGTTCTCTTCAGACTTAATCTTAAGTGTCTTTCGGTTGATGAAACTGAAAGGATTTTAACTTGTACAGTTTGTCCAACTTTTACAAAATTATTAATGTCTTTTACTAAGTCATATGATACTTCAGAGATATGAACCAATCCGTTTAGACCTTCACCAATTCTTACAAAGAAACCGTAGTCAACAACCTTCTGGACAGTACCCTGTACAATATCTCCAACTTTATATTTAGAAATTGCCTGTTGCCATGGATCTTTTTGTAATCTCTTAACGCTATAAGCCACCCTTTTTCCACCATCAGCGATATCAATTACCAATACTTCAATTTTTTCTCCAATAGCATATAAAGAACCAGTATTCTCAACTTTATCCCATGATAATTCAGACAAATGTACCAATCCTTCAACTCCACCAGCATTTACAAAAATTCCAAAAGGAGTAATACCACTTACCTCTCCGATTACTTTATCTCCAATCTTCAATTTTGATAATGTTTTCTCTCTCTTTTGGGCATCACGCTCTTGAGTAACCATCTTTTCAGACAAAATTACTCTCCCTTTTTCTCTATCTAATTCTATTATTTTTACAAGCATCTTGTCACCAACAATACCTGCAAGACTTCCTTGAACTCTGTCACTAATATCTGCACCATCTAATTTTTTACCATCTCGGTATATTCTTGTTGCATCCACTTGTGAAGTAGGAATAAATCCTCTAATACCTCCAAGTATTTCACAAATCAACCCACCACTATTTGACTCGACAATTTCAACTTCAACTGGTTTTCCTTCATCACGAGCGCTCTGTAGTTCAAGCCATTTTCTTGCTTGATCAGTTCGTCTCAACGACAAAACCAACATTCCTTCTTCATCTTCTGGATTTACAACATAAACTAGGACAGAATCACCAACTTTTAACTCTTTGTAGTTGACCACTTCACTTTTTAATTCTCTTCCGGCAACTACTCCCTCAGATTTCCATCCTACATCTACTAATACTACACCACCTTCATATCCGGCGACAGTACCTGATATAATATCCCCTTTTTTGGGAATAACCAGACGATTGGAATCTGAAAGAAATTCCTCAAACGTACTGGCTTTTTTAGAAATTTTACTCAACATAATAAATACCTCCAATTTGTTTTTTATCTGTGCCCCCAATAGCTCTTTCAACCATTGATAACACGTAGAGTAGTTTATCACACAAAGGTTTAGTTGTGCAAGTATCATGAATATGCTAAAATATGTCAGCTGTTGATTAAAAATGCGGGTATAGTATAAAGGATTCATTATGCTTCCCTTCCAAGGAAGAGATACGGGTTCGATTCCCGTTACCCGCTTTGATTACCCCAATTACTTATAAGGAGATCAATCTGCCTCTGGCATGACTTTAGATATTTTAACAAGCAAAGCGAAGTTAAAATATCAATAGTTAGGCAATCTGACGTAGCAATTTTCCAAATTCGATATGCTGTAAGAAACAATATGAAATAAAGTCCCATATAGACTTGAACCTTTGTGGGCTTTTGTATTATAATCACCCCGTTGTTATCAAATAAAATTAACACCCAAGCACAAAATGTGGTTTATATATAGTATCGTAAATGTAATCGTAGCTTCATTTGTTGACATTATTAATTTTAAACTAGCTAAATCACTGAAAAGTTCAACCATTCTATTCTTTTCAAATTTAATAACTCTCCCTATCACTATTGCATACTTTTTCTTAAATAATGAACAAATTAATTTATCAATAAATTATTGGACCCTACTAAGTATTTCTAGCAATGTGCTGGCAACATATATACTGTTAAACCAAATGAAGAAAACAACATTAAATAATGTCGCACTCTCATACGGCTCAAGAATTGTATTCACTACCTTTATCTCGATTATCTACATAGGAATGCCAATAATGTCAATTTTCATTACGTTCATTGCTTCACTTCTAATAATCACAAGTATTCTTATTAACAACCCATACCATAAAAAATCCGACTCTCAAAGATTTAATTTAGGTGTATTCATCCCACCATTACTCTACTCCCTTTATGCTACCTTTGGAAAATTCGCTATGTTAACTACTACCCCCACCTCCTTTACCTTTTCTTTATTATTTGGAGTAACCATTGGTTCATTAATATTATTCATTAAGGATAACCGTTCTCACAATGAACAAATACCACGCAAATATTTTTTTAAAAAAATACTACCATTACTTTTTCTGAATGGATTGCTATGTTTCATAGCCTTTCTGACTATCTCACTAGCAATTCAACAAGGAAACCTTGCCTATATTACAGCAATTCAAATGAGTAGAGGAAACTTACTTTCAATATTTGATGTTATACACAATAAATCAGGAAAGATAAAAGAGAAAATACATATATACCTATTAAATCTTTTGGGGATTTTGTTAATAATACTATAAGAGTATCAATTATTTACAGGCTGAAGAGCAAGAAATTCATCTAAAACCAAGCCACTGTTCCTTAGGGCTAATGCATTTTCCACCCCAATATATCTATAATGCCATCCTTCATATTTATAACCCGTAACGGCTTCCGCTCCACTTGGATAAGATAATACAAAGCCATACTTCCACCCATTTTCAGCAAGCCAAGCACATGCCTTTGTTGAATTAAACACATTTCCAATTTGATCATTACTTTCACTGGTTGTAAAGTCGATGGTTGTTCCAAGTTGGTGTTGACTATGCCCTGCCCTTGCAGAAAAAGTATCAACAAAACTATAGTTGTAGTTGTACCTTTTAAGCCAATTATTATAAACAGACTGCTGGGTGCTATACGAGCGATAAGAATTACTTATAGCCAAATCAATACCCCCAGCTTTCGCATCAAGTCCCATCCTTTTTAAATCCTCAAGTATTACAGCCCTACCAAGATAATGTCCACTGTTGCGGACACCTGATTCTCCCAGATTAATTAACCCTGTGGGTACATACGTTGACGATAACTTATATTTCTTATTGACCAAAACCAGCAAATTATTTGGATCTGCAGTTATTTCCACGATTTCACTTGGATAACTCCACCATCCTAGACTTTCTACAGAAGGGGCAGTACTTGCACTCTTGGTATTCTTTTTTACTGTACGTAAAACATAAGGTTTCCACTCCGCAACTTCCGTAACATTTTCAGGGTACAGAATAGAATCACATTCGCCATCAACAGTCGGACTTACTCCCAAACAAAAACTATATGAAAATTTCGATAAAAAAATGATAGATTCAGGCGAGACACCATCATCACCGATCGACATCTGGCTCACATACAAATCTATTGGCTCCCTAACGTACCTTTTTCTTAACAAAATAACGTTTGTATACCAAAGCACTACCAAGGAGATTCCAAAGCCTAAAAGAACTCCAGGAATGACTGAATAAGATCCTCCTACCCCTCTTTTAACAAGACCATCTTTTATCAAGTTCTTTCTAATGATTTTATATTACTATCTTTCCTTTACAACACGTCGAAGAAATTTACCAGTCCAACTTTTATCATTTTCAATAATTTCATCGACAGTACCTTCAAAAATAATATTACCTCCTTTATCTCCACCTTCGGGACCAACATCTATTATCCAGTCAGCCATTGATATAAAATCAAGGTTGTGTTCGATTGCAACAACAGTATCTCCACGGTGGACAAGCCCTTTTATTACAACCAAAAGCTTTTCCATATCCATAAAGTGTAAACCAGTAGTTGGTTCATCTAGAATATACATTGTTCTACCATATGATTTTCGATCTAATTCTGAAGCCAATTTAACTCGCTGAGCTTCTCCACCTGAAAGTAGCGGTGCCGGTTGCCCCAACTTCATATATCCAAGACCCACTTCAATCATCAACGACAACTTTTCTTTAATTACAGGATGAAAATTGAAAAAACTATAGGCCTCTTCAACCGACATGTTTAGGACATCAACTATGTTTTTTCCCTTGAACATTATATCCAGTACCTCCGTTACGTATCTGTTTCCATTACAAACATCACAATCAACGTAAATGTCAGGCATAAATTGCATTTCAATTTTTATCTTCCCTTCACCTTTACAGGACTCACATCTCCCACCTTTTAAATTAAAACTAAACTTACTTTTGTTATAACCCTTGATTTTTGCTTGTTTTGTCAATGCAAATATCTCACGAATTGGATCAAAGACCTTGGTGTAAGTAGCAGGATTACTTCTTGGAGTACGCCCTATGGGTGACTGATCAACGAATACAACTCTATCAATTTTTTCATACCCGTTTACAGCACCATAAACTGGTGAAGAGTCATAGTCAACATAACCTAATTTCCTTTGTAATACAGGATATAAAGTCTCTGTTATTAGCGACGACTTACCTGAACCAGACACACCAGTCACACATACAAACCGCCCAAGTTTTATCGATAAATTAACATTTTTTAAATTATTAGTAGAAATATTATCAATTGTTATGACATCACCACTACCATGTTCAAATCCAGTATACCCATCAAACCTCTTATTTAAAACGGAATTAACGTTTTTGTATACAACACTACCTGCACCCAAATATGGACCAGAAACTGACGACTTATTATTCATCAGATCTGTATAATTTCCTTGAGCAATGACCTCACCACCTCTTTCACCAGCTCCTACACCAAAATCAACAATCATGTCAGCATTCAACATCGTATCTTTGTCATGTTCCACTACTATAACACTATTACCAAGGTCTCTTAAACGCTTCAAAGTACCAATTAATCGATTTTGATCTCTCGAGTGCAACCCTATCGAAGGTTCATCAAGCACATAAATCACTCCAGTTAATCCAGTACCTATTTGACTTGCTAACCTTATTCTTTGAGATTCGCCCCCAGACAAAGTATCTGCAGATCTACTAACTGTTAAATATTCAAGACCGACTTCCATTAAAAACAATGTTCTATACTTTATTTCACGTAAAATAACCTCAGCAATAACCTTATCTGATCTATCAAGACTTTTTATTAATGAATCAATTCTCAGAGCAAAATCTCTTATGGACATGTCAGTTATTTCTGAAATATTCAAACCATCAACCGTCACTGCCCTAGTTTCCGCTTTAAGTCTTGTTCCACCGCATTCAGTACATGAAACCGAAGTCATATACTTTGAGATTTCATTTCTAATATATTCAGAATTAGTCTCAATATACCTTCTCTCAAGATTAGGTATTATTCCTTCAAATTTAATATCAGTAGCTGTCCTTGTTCCACCGTATTTTGAATAATATTTAATAGTATATAATTCATTTCCAGTTCCATATAAAAGAAGATCTAGATATTCTTTAGGAATTTTTGAAATCGCAAAAGATAACGGAATCCCATGTTTTCTACAAACTTCTGTGATAATCATTTTATTCCAACCATCAGAACTCATAGTCTTAGCATAAGGAATTATCCCACCCTCCAACAAAGACAATGAGGGGTCAATTACTTTTCCTGGATCAACTTTTCTTATATTTCCCAATCCATTACAAACAGGGCAAGCACCATGTGGGGAGTTAAAAGAAAAATGTTTGGGCTCAAAATCAGGAAGTGATATACCGCATTTCCTACAAGTTTTTGAAGTACTAAAATCTTCGTAAATACCAGTACTTGATATACCCACTGGGGTATCATTTTTGTCGTGCAAAACTTCAGGAGCTCTTATCCTAACAAAAGATGGTTCAATTTTTAGTGCTTGCTCAACTGCAGAAAATAACCTAGTTCTAAATTCCTTAAGTCCTTCATTCATATCAAAAAGGGAAACTTGTAGAAAGTCCATTCTTACTTCAATGGTGTGTTTCTTATATTTTTCCAAAGGGGGAAGTTTTTCGGATAATTCGAAAAAATGATTGTCAATTATTATTGTCCCCCACCCTTGTTTCTTCAATATTTTAAAAAGAGAATCATATTCACCTTTTTTATCAGATACGGGAATTCCCCATACTGAAAGGTTAACAACTTTGTTACCATCCTTTCCTATATAATTTTTTATCCCACTAACAAGAGAATCAACTATTTCATCAATTGATTGAGGTTTAAGTTCATCTCCACATGAAGGACAATGTGCAATACCAATCCTGGAAAACAACAATCTCAAATAATCGTAAATTTCAGTAATGGTACCAACTGTAGACCTAGGATTATGAGATACAGTTTTTTGATAAATAGCAATAGATGGTGATAATCCCTCGATACTATCCACATCAGGTTTCTTTATATTTCCTAAAAATTGCCTTGCATATGAAGAAAGTGATTCAACATATCTTCTTTGTCCCTCTGCATAAATTGTATCCATCGCCATTGAAGACTTTCCAGACCCAGATATACCAGAGAAAACAACAAGTTTATTTTTAGGAATAGTAAGATTGACATTTTTAAGATTGTTTTCACGGGCACCTTTAATAATAATACTGTCTTTCATTGTTTTTTATTCAGTTTTTTTAAAATATCACGTAATTCAATTGCACGTTCAAAATCCAATAAACTAGCAGCATTTTTCATTTCCATTTTCAAAAGACGAACAGTTTCTCTTTGAGATTTTTTATCTGATACTCTAAAAGTTGAAACCATAATATCTATATCTTTAGTTACAAGTTCGGGTACACTAAAAGAACTCATACGTTCTCTATCTTCAACTTTAGGAAGAATACGTTCTCTAATACCTTTTTTAATACCAGTTGGGGTAATATTGTTTTTTAGATTATAATCAATTTGAATTTTCCTTCTTCGCTCTACTTCATCAAGTGCTTCTTTCATACTTTTGGTAATATGATCTGCGTACATAATTACCCTTCCTTCAATATGTCTCGCAGCCCTTCCCATCGTTTGGATAAGACTTGTTTTTGACCTTAAAAATCCCTCCTTATCTGCATCTAAAATTGCAACTAATGAAACTTCAGGCAGATCTAATCCTTCTCTCAAAAGATTAATTCCAACAAGTACATCATATTTACCTCTTCTTAAATCATCAAGAATATCTGTTCTTTCCAATGTATCAATGTCTGCATGTAGATAAGCAACCTCTATTTTACGTCCTAATTTTGAAACTTCAACAATATTCTCTTCGTAAATCCTTTCGTTCAAATAATCAGTTAATTCTTCAGCCATCTTTTTGGTCAGAGTGGTAACTAATACTCGCTCTCCTTTTTCTACGACACCAACGATTTCATCAATCAAGTCTAAAACTTGATTTTTTGCTGGTTTAACATAAACTAATGGATCAACCAAACCTGTAGGTCTAATCAACTGTTCGGCAATATCATTTTTATCTATTAATGACAATTCATAATCACCTGGAGTTGCAGACATATATATTGTAGATTTCTGTCTTCTTCTAAATTCATTAAATCGTAAAGGTCTATTATCAAGTGCAGATGGAAGTCTAAATCCGTATTCAACCAGGGTCTCTTTTCTTGCTCTGTCTCCATTATACATTCCCCCAATTTGCGGAACAGTAATGTGTGACTCATCAACAACCATTAAATAATCGTCTCCAAAGTAATCAAGTAATGAGTAAGGGGGATCTCCAAAATCCCTTTCATCAAAATAAATCGAATAATTCTCAATTCCTTTACAATATCCAATCTCTTTAATCATTTCAACGTCATATTCCACTTTTTGCTTAAGTCGATGAGCTTCGATAAACTTTGACTCACTTTTAAGCTTTTCAACCTGTTTTGACATATCTAAAAGAATAGTATTGGTAATATCAGCAACTTTTTCACTATTAAATACATAATGCTTAGCAGGATATATGGCTACGGATAGAACCTTTTTTCCATCCTTAATGATAACACTTGTTAGTGAATAATAATCTTTCTTTATTTGTCCTGAAACAGTATCAAAAAAACTTATTTCCTCAATAAATTTTCCTTTTAGAGTA
>ENA-UOWE01000942-UOWE01000942.1-activated-sludge-metagenome-genome-assembly--contig:-NODE-942-length-38550-cov-8.747370_pt1 | contig 38550 bp, 45 predicted proteins | sample MGYA00249841_ERZ761562 | MGnify/ENA primary metagenome ERZ761562 (study PRJEB28883, sample SAMN05720200) | activated sludge metagenome | isolation source: Anaerobic digester | place: Japan...
AGCCTTCCACCTTCTTTGAAGGGACGGGATATACGCCGTCAGCGTATTTCGACACCCCTATGTATCAGCCTTCCACCTTCTTTGAAGGGACAGGATATACGCCGTCAGCGTATTTCGACCTCCCCGTATATACCCTCCCTTGATATTTTTTTTTGATTTTGCCGGCTACATAACCCTGATTAGTTGACGAATACACCATCGATGGATAACTCTATAGCGGGGGTCTCAGTAGAGGATCCCTTACCACATTGGAGCTCGCACTATCGTAAAAAAGCAAAGGTGAGGTATTGAATTGAATATTACCCTCATCTTCTTTTATTATCAGAGCGTGTTTCCTCCTTTTTTTTGCCATACGGGCACACATACAGGCACAGCCCGCAGACTGCGACGCCGCCTGACTGTTGCAGTTCCGCAAAATACCTGTCACATGCTGCGACATCGAACCGCGCTTCCCGGGGCTCTTCAGGATTGAACATTCGCCCCGTGAATGCGTGCTGAGGGCAGATATCGACGCATGCGGTGCAATCGCCGCAGCGTGTGTTCATCGGCGACCCTGAAGGCGTAAGAGGAGCGTCGGTGAGCACGCTCACCCACCGGACACGGGGACCGTGATCAGGGGTGACGAGAAGGCAGCTCTTTCCTATCCATCCCAGGCCTGCGAGGTGAGCGGCGAGTTTGTGCGAGAATACCGAACGTATCTCTCCATCGTCTGTGCGCCGGGATGCAGGAACGGGGAATGCATGGGAGCCTTCTCGCTGGAGAACGCCTGCCAGGCGGACCGCGATTTGGTCGAGTACCTGGTTTGTGACTTCGTAGCAGTTGTGCCGATAGAGGATCGCACCCTCTTGATCCTGTTCTGGCAGGAGGTCAACAAGGTCGTCGGACAGCCGGATTCCGATTGCCACGGCAATGGAATACCGGGCGATACGATCACCCCCCTGCCTGAATATAAAGTCCCTTGCCGGCCCGAGATCCGCAACCCCGAAGAAATCGGCCCCCATCGAAGAGGCAAGAGAACGGATGGCAGTATCAAGTGGAAGAGACATGCCTGTATACGCGTATTACTTCCAGACATTTGCCCTTATCGTTCTCTTTCAATGCCGTATCACTCCCGCTTAAATACACTGCACTGCATATCCTGTTCCGGGTAAAAGGAGTGACATGGAATGAAAACACAGGATATCGTGCGGAGACTCTGGGATGAGGCCGGACACGGGAATATCGCGGTGTGGACTGACGATACCATCACATTGGTACCACAGGATTACAAGGGAGAGACCGATGGGAGGAAACCGGTTGCCATCCTCAAGCCCATCGCACTGGTGAATAAGTATGATTTCCTGGATTTTGCGCTCGCGGATGAGGAACTGCTCACCACCATTGAGGAAGCCGTCCGGGCTGGCGGCGGCACGGTAATCCGGGACTGACCCCCGATGTATCTGGAAATGTAAACCTGCAATGAGTATCACCTGCACGGAAACGGTATTTCCTTCGTGGATCTTTCATCCAGAGCAAAAAAGGGTATAGTGTCAATTAAGCCACCCGCTTTTTTCTCACTATATGGGGAATCCCATTCAGAGAGGCAGGTTTCCTTGCTGTTTTGTGAATATCCACTGATAATTTCGTTTTTTTTGCACCAACACGAATGTTTTTTGAACTATCGCCGGGCAGCCCTTCGGGGGGCTTCTGGTGGGCTATTTCTCAGTCGTTGAAGTGCGCATAGAGACGGTTGGCGATGAGCTGGAATATCACGAAGAAGATCACAAGCATCGCCACATCGGCCAGAGGGTTAAATGATGCCGGATGCCCATAGGCGGACTGGATGAGATCATTGCCGTAGGTAAGGGGAGAAAAATATGCAATTGCCGTTCCGATGGGTGGCATGGCATCGAGAGGGATGAATGTTCCCGAGACGAAGATGAGGGGAAGGCGGACAAGGTTCAGCATTGACATGATGTCTCCAGGGCTCTCGGTCGGATATGCGGCAAAGAGTGTCCCCATGGTGGAGAAGCAGAGAGCGGAAAGGAGCATTCCTCCCATGAGCATAATGGGCGAGGATATTGTATCCCCGAACGCGACAATCCCCACGGTAAGCGGGACGAGCGCGATGCCAAGGCTGTACAGGAATCCGGAGAGGCTCTCCCCGACAACGATTGCATGGAGAGAGACCGGTGCCGAGAGGAGACGCTCGAACGTCTTCGTCCTCCGCTCAATTGGGATGGAGACCGGCTCAATTGAGGAGGAGGAGAAGAGGATGGTCACCGAGATGAGGCCCGGGATCAGTGCCCCGAGCGGGACGTTCTTTCCGGCAGCGAATGCGAGGAACATGAAGAGGGGGAAGAGAAGCCCGGCGATAATGATGTTTGGCTTCAAGTAATAGATAATCATGTTCTTCTTTGCGATCGCCCATGCCGCAACCGCTTCCGCGGCGAGCTGCTTCCTGTCAAAGCCCGCATTCATTGCTCTTCCTCTCTGCTTTTTGGGCGCTGGACCCCTGTCAGTCGTATGAAGACGTCTTCGAGCGTCGGCCCGAGAGTCGTGGCACTCACCACCCTGTCCTGGTGTGAATCTGCGTAGGAGACAATCTCCCGAAGAAGCCCTCCCGGGTCTTCCGTGTAAAACCTCACCTTGTCCCCGACCTTTCTTGCCTCGCTCACCATCGGGAGACCTGCAAGTTCGGAGAGTGCCCGTGCACCACCCCCCTCAAATGCCACCTCGACAGACTGGACACTCTGGATGGTCTTTTTCAGTCGCTCGGGAGAATCAATTGCCGCGATTTTGCCCCTATTGATGATTGCGACCCGGTCACAGGTCTGGTTCGCCTCCTCGATGTTGTGTGTGGTCAGAAAGACAGTTACCCCCCGTTCTGTCAGAGATTGAAGTACTTCCCGGATTATCAGGTTGCTCTGGACATCGAGGCCGGAGGTCGGTTCATCGAGGAAGAGGAGCGTCGGATCGTGGATAAGCCCCATCGCAAGGGTGAGGCGCCGTTTCATCCCCTTCGAGAATCCTTTTACCCTGCTCGCTCGGCGGTCCCAGAGGCCGAAGATCTCAAGAAGTTCTTTCCCTCGTTCTTCGCGATCAATTCTTCCGACATGGTACAGCTCCCCTGCAAACATCATGTTCTGCCAGGCGGTGATGTCATCATAGACGTTCGAGGTCTCGTACACGATCCCCATCTTCCTCCTCGCCTGGGTCGTGTCCCTGACAATGTCCCATCCAAAGATGGTGGCAGAACCTCCCGTCGGAGCGGTAATCCCCGTCAGGATCCTGATCGTGGTTGTCTTGCCGGCACCGTTTGGACCGAGATAGCCGAAGACCTCTCCGGTCTCAACGGTGAAACTGACATGATCGAGCGCGAGGATCTCACCGAACCGTTTCTCGAGACCATTCACCTCAATTGCATGCATGGAATGGGAGCGTCACCTGCCCTTCAATGTATCAGTTGTTTAAAAAGAGATAAGATAATGGTTTAGAATAGTGGCGGTGATTGGGCGCGGTTCAACCAGTCACCAGGAGATTCGTCGTAATAGAGGATCATGGACCAGAGGGTCATCAGTGTTACCGGGGAACACAGGGGGATAGGGAGTCTCTGCTACTCAGGTCGGTTAAAGATGAACTGGAGGAGCAAATAGGCGATTACGAACCAGACAAATGAGAATCCCCATATGAATGCAAGCACCTGGAATGAACCAGGAGAGGCGGGATCGAACGTCAGGATGGTGAGGCTGATCCCACTCAGGACCGCGATGCAGAGTGCATACCAGAAATTGTCATTGAGGAGAGAACCTGACCAAGCGGTGCGAACCCTCGTAGCCCTGCCTACCGGATCCAGTGGATTGCCCGATCTCATCCTCAGCTCCTTCACTTTCTCGTTGCACCGCCTTGCTTCATCCATTCTCCCGAGTTTTTGAAACGAGAGCCCGATATTGTTCCATGCCTCGATGAAATCAGGGTTCAGCTGGATTGCCCTCGCATAAAACCTGAGTGCGATTCCATAGAGCCCTTTCTTGAAGAACTTGTTCCCGGAGATCTTCCAGACCACGGGGTCGTCGACTGAGTTCCCCCGGTAATGACTGCCCGCCATGATGCCAAGTATTGCATATACAATTAAGGGAAATAAACATGTCTCTTGTTTTGGGGATAGACCAGAGTATGGAAAAGGCCGGAAAAGGTGGGGATTCGACATGGCATTGCCCTGTTCGGGATTCCCCGGTGGGAAACACACGTGGTCAAAGGAAAAAAATTTGGAATGGAGAGATAAGTTCCCTTTAAACATAGGGGGCAATACACTAAATGACCACTTATGGTTTGCTTCGTGCATATTCCTGTTCTGCCAGGGTTTTCACGGCGGCATTCGCTTCTCCGAACTGCTCCTCTGTCTGATCGATGGTGCGGGAGAGAAATGGGACCAGGATCCCGGAGAATGTTTCTTGCTGGATAAGCAGGGAACACTCCCTGGATTCCTCGATTATGTCAAAACTGTGTTCACCAGTAAAGAGTCCCGGAGCCCACAGGTATCCTTTCCAACGCATGTGCCGTGATGGATTGATTGCGAGGATGGTCACGGTCAGGGTGATGTTCCTCCCTTCACTGTTCATCACAACCCTGAAAGGCTGTCGAATCCTCATGTCGTGAACAGCATTCCCAATCTCCGGAGGAATTGCATCGGATGCGAGGAGGGCTTTCCATACCACATCATCGGGTGCGTTGATCCGGATCTCGGAACGAATGATTCGCATAGACAGGTCTCTTTATAAGGAGTCTGACGACAAAGTCTAAAAAGGCTGCCTTATATTTCTGTCTTAAAACCTGAAGAAATATCAACCGTATTGTGCCCTCTCGATAGCACGCTTCAGTTCTTCCGGCTCATCGGTCCCGATCCGGAACTTCTTTCCCGAGATCAGCATCACCTCCACCGCCTCAAATCCAGCAATATTATAGAGCGGCCCGTGGGGTGTCCAGCGGATGCCCCAGCCATAATACCAGCGATTCCTGACTGTGGTGACCGAAGCAATGTCGGAGATCCGCCAGCTCTTCTTGATGACTCGTATGGGCCCAAAAAATATCCGCAGTGCATCCCTACGGACGGAGACAGTCAGCGTAGAGAGGATCGTGAGCATTAATAGCATGATGCCTGCGACGATGAGTGTAATCCAGACAGGCCCGAAGAGAATCATGGATGCGACGATGATCATGATCACTGCAATGATTGCTCCGATGATGAGAGTCCCCCGCTGGGTGTGCTCGTACTCCCATCCATGGTCCTTTTCTGCCCTGTCGGGTCCTGCTGTTCCGTGATTGGACACGATCACTTTATCCCTCCCTTGAAAGGATAATAGTGCTTTCAGGGCAGACCTGGGAGCATAAAGAGCACCCGTCGCACAGGGAATAATCGAATTCGGGATTCCCGTCATGGAGAGCGATCGCATGGTACCCGCCATCCCTGCATGCAATGACACAGCGCCCGCATGACGTGCACCTAGTACGGGCAGAGAGGGATGGCCGGATCCTGGCTGCCCGGTCAAGCGATTGGTGGGAACGAAGTCTTCCAAGTGCAAGCCCCCTGATCTGGTCAGGGGTAGAGACTCCTTTCCCTGCCAGGTAGGAGGAGAGCCCCGATTGCATCTCCCTGACGATCCCAAACCCGTGCCACATGACCGCGGTGCAGACCTGGACCGCAGAGGCGCCTGCCAGAAGGTATTCTGCGGCGTCCCGCCACCCGGATATGCCGCCGATACCGATCACCGGCAGGTCTATTGATGATGCAATCTGCGAGACCATCCTCAATCCGATGGGCTTGACTGCCGGGCCCGAGTAACCGCCGTAAGTCGAGTACCCGGCAACTGAGGGAAGTGGTTCGAAGGTGTCGAGGTCAATCCCCGAGAGGCACTGGACCGTATTGATTGCCGAGATCATATCAGCTCCACCGGCCGCAGCAGCCCGCGCGATTGGCAGGATGTCGGTCACGTTCGGCGTCAACTTCACGATTACAGGGATTTCGGTCGCGTCCTTGACTGCACGGGTCAGGTCACGGACCATCGCAGGGTCCTGACCGATTGCTGCACCCACCCCCTGCTCGGGCATCCCGTGCGGGCATGAGACGTTCATCTCGATGGCATCCGCACCGGCTTCTTCGACCTGGCTGGCAAGGCTCTTCCAATCAGCCGGGTCGGGAGTCCCCATGATGCTTGCAACCAGGAGCCGATTTGGGAACTCCTGCTTGAGCCTTGGGATCTGGGATGTCCAGTATGAGACAGTTTTCTTGCTGAGCAGCTCGATGTTCTCGAATCCCAGGATCTCTCCGCTGCTTTCCTTAATCGCGTGAAAACGGGGGGAGACATCCTCGATGACCATCCCATCCGGGCGGATTGTCTTGATCACGGCCCCGGCCCAGCCAACCGAGAACGCTCTCCTTATCTGTTCATACGATGCAGTAGGGGGAGCAGACGCGAGCAGGAACGGGTTCTGCAGGTGAAACTGTCCGAGCGTAGTGGTGAGCGACTGGTCGTTGTTCATAGCATTTTCGTGTATCCATTGGCGGGGAATGATGTTGGCAGTTGCGATGCCCTGTGGAGCAGGGGGATGTCAAACTCGGATAACCTGTCTTCTTCGACTTTTAAGAAGAGGCCCGAGATCTGCATGCAGATAGAGTGCCTGCAGGGTCATGAATGGTTGGCCTTGACAAAAGTCTTTGAACCCCAACACTATGGACGTAATCTCCGGAACAGGTGACGAATCGCCGGGAGAGTCTGGGATACTCATGTGCCTGGAGGGGAATGGAATAAGTTGATTTTTTCCAGGATACTCTTATATTCCCAGGTTTTTCAGGGTTGAACGTATGACATGAAAAATATATACCCTTTTAGATGCGACACTCCGTCGCCGGATGGGTTCCGACGCCGTCCAGCCAGGGCCAAAAATCCGGCCCGGGATACCTTATGTCCACCGAATACACCATTGCAACCTACAATTGTGAGAATCTCTTCTCAAGGCCCGGAATATTTGAAGAATCCGATGCGAAATCGCGTGAACTCCTAGCCATGGTGGATCAGCTCAAGGCGGAACTGAAGAAGCCGGTCTTTGACCACGACGAGATCTCCAGGCTCTCACGAGCGCTCTCGAAGTATGCGACCATCGTCGATATCCGGGGCAAGGCGGCCTCCGCGAAGGGTGCAGCCGATTGGCTTGGATATGTGAGCCTTGACAAGGTATGTCTTGAAGACGCATCGGCGAAGAATATCGCCCGCGTCATCGCCGACACGGACGCCGATATCATCAGCCTGATAGAGATCGAGGACCGGCTCACGCTCAAAGGCTTTCACCATGATATCCTATACCCTGAGTGTTTAAAACCAGAAGGAAAAGAACCGTACCCGTACATCATGTGTATCCAGGGAAACGATGGCCGGGGGATCAACGTGGCCGTGATGTCCCGGCTTCCCATTCGCTGGATGCAGAGCCATGTCCATGAACTCACCGAAAAGAATACCCCGCTCTTCTCCCGTGACTGCCTGGAAGTGAACTTCGCGCTTTCTCCTGATACATCGCTGCACCTTCTTATCAACCACTTCAAGTCTATGGGCTATTCTTCCGGTAACGATCCACAGGGGAACAGGCGACGTCTTGCGCAGGCCAGGAGAGTTGCTGAGCTTTTGGAAGAGCACAACCTCGGCAGGGAGTACGTTGTCGTTGCAGGGGACTTCAATTCCCCACCAGCGAGCCCCTCGCTTGCCCCGCTCCTGGATAATGAGAACATGTATAATGTCAGTGAAGAGCTGCCCGAAGGAAGACGCGGAACATACCGGACCGGCAAGGACCAGCTCGATTACATCTTAGTGTCGGATGCGTTAAAGAAGAATATCAGGGATGTTCGCATCGAGCGGAAGGGCATATACACACCCAGGGGAGAAAAGTATGAGACCGTAACGAACAGGAGAACCGAGGCATCCGATCACGCGGCAGTCGTTGCAACGGTGAACGTGTGACCCGGGCGACATCCCCGGCCCGACTGATGTGAACCTACTCATGTTTAACGGAATGATTCTGGGGGGAGCCAATTCGATGGCCATTCGCCATACACACAAAGAAAATCCCTTTATTTTTCCGAGCCGGGCCTTCGTCTCTCCCATTCCCTTCCGTATATGTACCCGTTCCTCGCCGCCGCCTCAAGGAACAGCCAGAAAAGGACGGGCCCCACAGTCAGCGCCCACAGGATGTTGTTTCCGAAGTAACTGATGAACTTGCTCTCAAATGGCCGTCCGAAGAAGATTGTCCCGCACCCGGCAAGAAGGAGCATGCATGCAAGAATGACGACGAACGAGACCAGCATGAAGAAACCGGTACTCTTTTTGTCCACCCGTATCTCTTGGTTTTTCATCATTCTGTGCCAGAGCAGGTAAGAGAGATACGGCATGAGAAAATTTGTAAGAAACCCGAAGATGCTCATCGGGGACCAGGAACCATAGAAGTCGCCGGCAATGTTCCCGAAGGCAAGGCCCCATGCGGCAGCAGGACCAAAAAGGATTCCCAAGAATACCGGGAGCGCTGCCGCCGGCCGGATGGATATTCCGTCCACAGTAAGGCCGACCTGGTTGAAGGGGATAAGGATCAGGGCATAGAGGAGTGCTGTTGCAGCGATCCACAAGAGCCCTTTCCGGTTGGTCCAGACGGTTGCCATCTCATGCATACCAATTCGTTGCGTCCCATACAAAATAAAAAAGGAGGATTTGAGGATAGGGTCAATGTTCTGTATGATGACGGATACGCTCAACCAGGGTGATTAATCCTGATACTCACTACCTGAACCCCGGGGCCGCATCGAACAATGTCTGGTACAATCTTGTAAAGAGGGCAGTGTATTCTCCGGACCGCGCCGTCGCAACGTAGGTGGTCTTCTCCCCGTCGATTCTCCGGAAGAGATATTCTCTCTCAGTGAGAAAACCGAGATAGTCCTGCCCGGTCTTCGAGTTGAGGTTGCAGCGGTGGACAATCGAAGTAAACGACCTGGGTGTTTTACAAAAGACGAGGATCTCCCAGTAGATCTCATATGGCGTGCGGCGCTCGGTGCTCATCGCGGACCCCGTTCCAGTGTATCCGCAAGTAACTGTTCCAACCGGGAAATCTCACCCTCCCGGACATCCCATGCCTTTGAAAACCTCGCAAAGGAGAAAGAACTCAAAAGGCTCACGATGCCAATGCGGATGGCAAGGAGAACCGGTGGGATCAGGAGTGCGCTTTTCAGCGTGACCGTGCCCGAGGTGAGGCTGAACGAGAAAAATTCGATGCTGTAAAAGATTCCAAGGGCAAGGAAGAGTTAACCGCCGAGTGTGCAGACAAGGATCATAATCCTGAGGGTCTTTTTATTCCTGCGGTAATGGGCGATCATCCTGATGATCCCGCGTGTCATGACTTCTCCAGGGACAGGGGATTTCTGCTCCTTACAGGCACTCCGGATATTGTCAAGGCCATCCAGGATCTTCACGCTCAATACGATCCAGGAGAGGCCGAGGCCAAACCCGGCCATGGAGAAAGCTGCGGTTGCTATTCGCAACAGTCGGAAAGTCCCTCCGTCCGCCAGGCCAAGCACCGAAGATACCGTATACTGCACGCCGAATGCGATCGCCAGGGCCCCGAAGATCACGTTCACGAGAGTGATCAGGTAAAAACTGTTGAGTTCGCGGAAAAAACGTGAATTCACCGTGTCAGTCAAGTCTGTGTCCCCAATGAACAGGTATAGCTGTATTTTCACTTGAATTGCCATGAACCCGGGATACATACCTGGGATCTTCCCAGATTGACGAACAGTCGATTTCAGATCTTGATTGACAGCCCATCGATGGCAGCAACGAGGCCAGGGCACTCTCCTTTGTACATACTTTCAATTTCGAACCTCTCTTCGAGGGTGGTATAGGTGTGGGCGGCAAAATGATTCAGGGCGAGCCGTTTCGCACGTGCTTCCCGTGCAATCCGTATCGCATCCCCGGGGTTCAGGTGCGGCCATTCAGGGCTCTCCTTCCCCGGTTTAAGCCCGCACTCGGTGATGAGGAGGTCCGCGTCCCGTCCAAGCGCGACGGCATTCGCGCAGAAGCCCGTGTCGGTACAATACGCGATCTTCTTTCCATCCAGAGTAAGCGCGTACCCGAAACACGGGGCGGTATGGACCAGAGGTCTGCATTCGATCGGGAAGGGAATCTCATGGGACCCCTCGTCAAGCTCGGTGAAACTGACAGGAAACGGCAGCTGGTCGAACGGCACGGTGAATGGCTCCCGCACAATCGAATGGAGCTCCTGCGAAATACCTTTCTGGCCGCAGATGTGCAGGGGGTGACTGAACCTGAATTTGTTGAGGGTGTGCAGCCCCGTAATATGGTCGAGGTGGCAATGACTGATAAACAGAAAGGTGGGCAACTCCTGGTCGAGATACCGGTCAGCCTTTGCAATGCCGCAACCCGCATCAAGGATCACGTTATAGTCTTCGGACTGGACCAGCACCGAGCAGGTATTCCCTGTATGGGTGTCATACCACCCGTTTGTTCCAAGGAATGTGACCAACATCTTCCAGAGTGATTGGTGTAAGAGATGAAAAACCGTTGACCTCTCTCTCTGATGCGAACGGGATGTGTGAAAGATTCCAATTGCCTCTAATAACACATGACTCTCCTTCCCACGCATGAGATGCACCAGGACAAAAAAAACACACATATGTGGGAGCCCGGCAGGAATTCGGGGACACTGGCAGAAGGCTGCGATATATAAAAAAAATCGGGAGATCAGGCCGGCCTTGCCTGGATCTCGGAAGGGAGAATTCGTTCTATGAGGAACGAGGGGACCTGGCGGGAGGTGCGGACGATCAGGAAGAAGTCTGCATTCGGACCGGAACGCCCCCGGTACGTTGCCTCAATCAGATAGTTCGTAGAAAGGAGCGGAATCCCGAGCGCCCTGAACTCGGCCCTTCGTTCAGAGATGGTCTTTGTCTGCCCGGCAACGAACTTCTCGTTCTGGTCCCCGATCTTCATGATCAACTCGTCGCCCGATGTGAGGACGAGGACAGTGGTTCCCGCGATCCTTATGGGCAGCCCGTCAGGGATGAGGACCGCATACGTCGTGGTATAGGGATAGACGGTTCCAGGTTCTGGCGGCAGGTCAGCCTGGACGGAAAGGGTGAGGAATGCGGCGATGATCAGGATGACGAAGATGCCGATTATCGACCCCGCGATGAGATAGTTCCTGTCGACCTTCTTTTCAGACCCGGGAACAGGAGACCTCGCATTGGCCCCTTCCCCCGAAATTGAATCATCGGCCATGGTACTCATCAGGTAAAATCCAGATCATTTCATTTATAGCTTGCGAAGCCAGCACGCGTCATTGGGAGAGATATGGGGATGTCTCTTATACTCCCGGGCGTTCAGATTCCTCGCGGGAGAACGGCAAGGTGGGAGCAATGTCTTCAATTGGGCCCATGCAGCACATCGGCCATGTCACAAAGCCCAAGCCTTTCGAGTTGGGTCCGTTCCGGGATGCCTGTCACTGGGCTGCACCCATGAAGGGCGTAATAGGCATCAGTCAGTGCCTGGTACCGCGCCAGGTCTTCCCTTCCCGCCCAGGAATTTTTTGCCCAGGTAATGTTCAGTGCATGCCGGGTGACGGTGGATGTCGAGAGGTCGATCCAGAGAGTTGTCCCGGTCCAGCCATACATGGAGGATCATCTCTCTTCAATAATGAAAAACCACTTCTTCATCGCGAAGATGCGCGGTGCTGGTTTTACACTGTTCTCTCTCCTCGTTCAGTCTGCCTGTACATGGCCAGGCAATCGGGACACCCGTTCCCCGGGCTGGCTTCTGGATTGGAGAGGTGATCGAGTATCCTTTTGATTACCTCGGGATTTTTCGGCAGGTGAAGGTGGCAGTAGAGATTGGGAGAGTGGATGAGCGAGGCGGGATCGTGGGGCAGGATGTCGTACCCAGGCCCCGGGAACCAGGAGTCTGCGTGCGGGACGATCCCGTCTCCCGCATATGTCGTCACCCAGCCAGTCCCGGTCTTGACCCATGTCTTGCCATGGAAAGGAGGGAAGAACTCCGGGTCTGCGTTGCAGTTCCCGGTCAGGATGAACCTGTATCTGATGTCATCGCGGGTCCCCGCGGCACGGAGTGATGCCATCGTGTTGCTCCCGGGTCTGAACTCCTGTACGATGATGTCGTCACCGGGATTGAAACGTCTGGGCACGAAGATCCCGCCGAGGCTCTTCAGGATGCGCGGAGAGTGAGTGGGATCAAAGAAGAGTTCCGCAAGGGAAGAGCCGTTATTCGGCGGCCCAAGGCCAACCAGGAGCCGCACGTTCTCACGCCTTGCGTTTTTATCAAGGACTTCGACGAGGTACCGTGCGATCCCAGTCCCCATGGAGTGGCAGACCATGTCTACCGGTCCGCAGTATCCTGTTTCAGTCCTCTGGTCTCGGATGAACTCCTGCAGGAGGATGGCAAGCGACTCGACAGATGCCCCTCGGACCCTGGAGTGATCGAACGTCCACGAGGGTATCGCTTCTCCATCCAGTGCCTCTACGAGCCGGTCCCAGATCCCAGGGTGACTTTTCCAGCCGTGAACCAGTACGACCGGCCTGCTGTCGGCACTCACGAACAGAATATTTTGTGTTCTGCCACGATAGAGGTTGTGAACCGTGCAGGTGAATACTCTGCAACCAGACCGATCGCTCCTCGTGTTACCAGTTCTTCTTCATCGCCTCGTTCTTCAACTCCTTAGGCATCAGCTCGATTGCGTAGCGGAGCGCAGTCCTGGGCATGTCCCTCTTTTTTTCCATCACGAATGAGAAAACCTCCTCGGTATGCATCCGGCTCGCCTCTTTTAAGAGCCAGCCATACCCTTTCTGAACCAGGTCATCCCTGTCAGTGAGGAGAAGGTCGGCAATTGCGAGCGACTCTGCAAGGAACTGCCCCTTCTTTGCCGGGATGATCAGCGAGACTGCTGCCGCCCTGCGCATCCAGCGGTTTTCAGAGTGGGTCCAGCGCTTCAGTTCGTCGATTGTTTCGGGGTACTTGACGACGAAAGCCCCCATCGTGTGGTTGCAGAACCCGTCGCAGGAGGCCCAGTTGGTGATGTAATCATCGATCCAGTGCCTGAAAACCGGAAGATCCTCCCATTCGAAGTGCTCCGAGAGCCGATACACCCACTCGGCCGCAATGAACGACTCCTCCATGTAGCCCGATCGGAAAAGTTCCTCGCAGAGTGCAAAAATTTCCTTTTTTTCCCTAAATTTGACCTCCTTCCAGTAATGCTTTGCAATCACAATCACCGCGGCAGTTTTCATCCCGTAACACTTTATCTCTTCCCTGAAGAAACGCCGAGACTTTTTCTGTATTTCAGGGTCCGCACGCTCGGAAAGTTCCTGCCGGATACGATTGACGACCGGGTCCATGGAGAAAGGTAAGGGGGAATCGGGAATAAAGGGTGAGGCATCCGGGGATAAAATCAGGGAGTCCCGCGATACATTGATTCAAGCGCATCCACAGATACCCTGGGAATTTTCATGTGGGGCCAGGTGACCCGTCCCTGATGCAGCACACAACACTGTTGCCCTTATCAATGCTTTCGATCAAAATCTCCCTTCATCTGATTCTTTTTTACTTTCTCGTCGACAGAGAAGTGGTTGATGCAATCAGGAATAGCGGGATCTCCTTTTAGGAGACCAGGGGAAGGTATGCAGCCAGGAATATTCGTCGTCCTATTTAAAACTTCGACGTCAATGACGGCATGCAAGGGCGGTCCGCATATCTCTTTTCGGGGATCGCCGTCATCACCATGTCCCAGCTCTGATTCCTGCAGGCATTCCTGTCATCCTCTCGTTCATAATGCGGGGGATTATATCGTGGCCTTATTTCGATACCTATGGACTGCGGAAGTGCCGGGATACACTTTGCCCGGGATATACCCGGGATTTCGCGAAAGGTCCATTCGCATCTGACGACCCTGACAGGGTATACCAGAAATCATCTGCTGTATTCGGTCCAATCTTTTCCCGGCTGAAGTTGGGGTATCCTTACATCACATCCGGGGACACCTGCATGATCCGAACTATTATTATCCAGAAATTAGATTCCGGAGTTGAGGAGAGATCCTTCTGTCAACGCTTCGATTCTTCATGACCCATGCGATCAAGGCGAAGAAGATCAAGCTTACCGCAGGCCTTCGATGCGAGCTATGCGGGAAGCAGACAGCACTGGAAGACCTGGAGATCCATACCCTTATCGATGAGGAGCAGGCATCTGAACGCCCCCCTGTCGATCTCGAATCTTTTCTGCTTGTTCTCTGTTTCCTGTGCCACCACGATCTGCACCAGTATGGCACTGCATTCCATGACCAGTCAATGCTGGTCGATCAGCGACCAGCTGAGGTCCGTATGAGAATGAGGGAGATCCTGGCATACGTCCCCCGACCTTATACGCCGCCGGATACAGACCTTGAAGAGGCTTACAAGGACGCATGCTCCTCTCGTTTCCGGTTTGGGGTCTGAATATATGGCTCTTCGTTATCTGGTGTGGATAGGATTGGTGAACCGGACACATATTGTAGGGGCTATCAGCCCCCACACCCCCACATCCGATGCACGCCGACGCCCCCGAAAAACACCCCGGCGGCGGTTCAGTGACTGGATTGATATACAGAAAACAACCTCGATTCAATCTCCCCACACAAAACAGTGAGGAGGCGAATATGTGGTATGTGTGTTTCAGGAGCATGAATACGGTACGGAAGTGGTAAAGATACAACCAATCCATGTCCAGGATTGATTTCCAACTGTTGAACGGCCCACGACGAACTATGAGATACGTACGGCCATAGCCCTCCCGGAATGCATGTCATAATTGGATCGATATATTATCTGTCTTGAACAAAATGAGGTGCAGGATGTCCGATCTCACCCTCGTTCCACTGACAGAATAAGATAAGGTCGAGGTTGTGGATATTTTCAATCTATCTGTCAGAACAAGTTCTGCAGCCTTTCTGGAGCACCCAGCGCGATATGAATTCTAAGATACGCTGATGCTCGCACAAGGGTATCCCACGGTTGCCACCCGTGACATGGAAGGAGTGAGTGCCGGTTTCGGCATGCTCCGCTCCTATAATCTGCTCCCCGCCTTTGCCCATACCACAGCGATAACATACCTTTTCCGTCCCGAAAAAACAGGAAAAGGCCTCGGGACAAGGATACTTCACTGCATCGAGGAGGAGGGAAAGAAGAGCGGTATTTTCGTCATCCTTGCACACATCTCCTCCCTCAATGAGGGAAGTATTCGGTTCCACCAGAAGAACGGGTTCTTTGAAGCAGGGCGGTTCCGTGCCGTGGGGAAGAAAAAAGGGATAGTTTTTGATACAGTCTGGATGGAGATGTAATTATAAGGGAAGATTGGAGGGGGTGAATCGGGTTCCATGGCCTTTTTTCCGGAATTCTCGCCTCGAGAGGTCCCGGTATTTCTTTATCAATCATGCCGAGAGGAATATCCACATCCTGGCTTTTTTCATGGAACATTTGAAAGGGATGAAAGAGATATCTTCCCATGAATGATCCCAGAAGAGTGGCCATCCGGTTCCCGCGCCCTTGTGCTCGCAGGATTCTTCTTTCTCGTGATCATCGGCCTCAAGTTCTGTGCATACGTTGTCACGATCATCGTCATCTCCCTCATCCTCACCCTCATCGCCTGCCCTGCAATGGACCGGATGAGAAAGAGGGGGATTCCCGATATCGTCTCGGTGACCATCCTGACTCTTGTAGCAATTGCGGCAGTCCTCGCGCTCATAGGCATCTCTCTCTACTCGTTTGGAGTCCTGATGCATGACCTCCCGCTCTACCAGGCAGAACTCAACCAGCGCCTGGCGCATATCTCGGGGATGCTCGCCGGCCGGGGACTCCCGGCGGGGTTCGTTCCCGGATCTCCCGACCTTGGCTCCCTTGTCGGCCTGATCCTCTCTTCGGTGATGAACCTCTCTGACCTCCTCCTTTACCTGTTCTTCATCGCGGTTACCACGTTTTTTATGCTGCTTGAAGCCCCCCGCCTGGCAGAGAGGCTTACCCGCATCCCCTGGATCAATCGGGAAAAAATGGTCCGTCTCTCGCGCATGAGTGGGTACATGATAGACTTCGTGGTGGTCAGGACCGAGACGAACGTTGTCCATGGCGTGCTCTTTGGGGGATCACTTTATGCATTGGGGGTCCATGCAGCGGTGTTATGGGGGGTGCTGACATTCGTTCTCTCGTACATCCCTTTCATCGGCCTCATCATCGCGGCAATTCCGGCCATCTTCTTTGCCTGGCTGCAGTACGGCCTCTGGGGCGCCGCGGCAGTCATCGCGATTGTCTGTATCCTGAACCTTGTCGTTGAGAACCCCGTATTCTCCTACTTTGCCGCACGAAAATTCGAGATCCCTGCGCTGCTCGTGATACTCTCCGTCATATTCTGGGGGTGGCTCCTTGGGATTGCGGGGATGGTCTTTGCAGTCCCTCTCACGCTGATGGTGCTCATCGCGATCCAGTTCAGCGAAGACCTGGCGTGGGTGAATGTTCTGCTCGGAGTCGACCGGATATTCGGAGAGGATATGGGTGATGCGTGATTGTGCCATGAAAGGCCCGGGAGAGTGGATCATCTGGGAAGTAAACGCCTTTTTTCCCCTCACCCATGAGACTGCAACGCTCTCTACTCGTGTCTTCCTCACCAACAGACCAGTGAGCCGCCGCCATGGGATCGATCCTGGCCAGTCTCTCCCATTTGCACGGGAATATACCCCCATTTCGTAAGGACCAGGACATGCGCATCATTGCAGCTGACTGCGAAACGGGAGATATTATCGGTTTCGCATTCTGCAAGCGACCTTGCCACAGACTGGAGTGCGGTATCACCCGGTATTTTCGACGCTCCCACGTCCCTATATGAAATATATCTGATGCAGCTGCTGCCCCCGAAGTGGTGTCCCGGTGGCGGTTCATTGACTGAATACGAATTCTGGTCAACAACCTCGATTCATCCCCTCACAAAACTATGGGGAGGCTTTTTATAAGTCCATTTGAGCCATATCAGGCAATAATAACCCATAGGTTTATTAATACCCCTCGTAAAGCCCTGTTATGGCAGAAAGACCGTTGGGTGTCACGATTGTTGCAATCCTCTGGATTATCGGCGGGCTGATCACTCTGTTTGGGGGAATCGGCTTTGTGGTCCTCTTTGGAGAGGCGCTTGGATCGCTCATGGAACCATTCGGTGTGATCTACATGATTCTCGGAATACTGGGAATAATCCTCGGTATTGGTGCACTCAGTGCATGGAGTTGGGTATGGACTGGAGGCATAGTCATCACCATCATCGACCTGATCATGGGATTTGCCAGTTTCTTCTCAACAGGGCTTATCAGTATCGTCATCTCCGCACTCATTCTCTGGTATCTCTTCAGGCCTGATGTGAAAGCATACTTCGGGAAGACCTGAACAACCACGTGGGGCAGGAAAACCACTCCTGCTCAATTCTTATCTCCGTTACGCGGAAGATCCGCTCTCACGCCTGTATCGACCATAGCTTTATTATCTCCCTCATTCAAGCCACAACTATGGCAGAAAGACCATTGGGAGTCACCATTATCGGCATCCTCTGGATTATCGGGGGACTGATCATGCTGCTCGGAGGACTCGGAGTTGCCGCGTTCGGTGCAGTAATCGGAGGCCCGATTGGAGGTGTAATCGGCCTTGCATTGGGTTTTATCCTTGTTATCGTCGGAATTATTGAGATCATCCTCGGTATCGGATGCTTCAAGGCATGGGGCTGGGTATGGACCGTAGGGGTCATCATCACTATTATCAGCCTGGTAATGGGGATTATTGACCTTTTCACCAGCGGTATGGGAGCACTCATCGGGATCATCATCTCGGCAATCATTCTCTGGTACCTCTTCCAGGCGAACGTGAAGAGGTATTTCGGGAAGTCCTGATTTGACCTCTTCAAAATCTCCCTTTTTTTGCACCTATTACGGGTTTAAGCCTGCCATGGTATGCCGCATCTGAGAAAGTATATCTGTTCTTCCATCCATGCCCTTATAAAACCCCTGACATGTCGGCTGTCGAGTTTCTCATAGTTGCAATCACATCTGTCATCGCGATCATGAACCCGGTCAGCACTGCCGCGGTATTCTCGATCCTGACCGAAAGGTTCACCCCTGAGCAGCAGAGAGAGGTGATGATCAACTCGCTTCGCATATCAGTTGTGGTGCTGATATTCTTCGCTCTGACCGGCCAGTTAATCTTCACTGTCCTTGGCCTCACCCTCCCTGCATTCAAGATTGCGGGGGGTATCCTCCTTGTCTCGTTTGCAACCGGGATGCTGTCGGCAAAAAAGGAGGTGTATTCCCCAGAGGAACTCGAGAACATTGCCGTCGTGCCGCTCGCATTTCCGCTCACCTGCGGTGCCGGGACGATCACGGTAGTGATACTGATCTCATCACAGGCAGTAGGAATACTTGAGAACCTGGCTGTAATTGCCGCAGTGCTGGTCGCAATCGGGGCATCCTACATTGCGATGAAGTACTCATCGCGGATACTCACGTTTATCGGCGAGCAGGAGCTGCGGATCATCACCAAGTTCCTTGCAGTATTCGTACTCGCAATTGCGATACAGTTCATCCTGAATGGGGTCTCGGATGCCATGCCGGATATACTAACACATGTGATGGACTGAATGAATAAAGAAAAAGAGCGCGCTCTCCTGCGAAAGGAGTGAAAGACGGTCCGGAGTAAAACGAACTGTTTTATACAGAAAAAAATGCCTTTGTAATTGAGGTCATACATGAAAAACACAATCGGTCTGATTCTTATCCTTTCACTCGCAGTTTTCCTGGCATTTGCAGCAGGATGCACTTCGAATTCCCCCTCATCCCCGCACCCCCACACCCCGACCCCCAGTGTCGCGGCATCTCCCATCCCTGTCGTGGAACAGACCGGAGCAGGCGATATTGCCACTCCTGATACCCTTTTCCCACCCACCTCCCTGCACACCCTGCCTCCGACCACCGGTATCGAGGAGTCCCCCTCCCATGAGGTGAAACCTGCCGGAACTGATGTTGACACCCTCTCTGGCAGTCCTGACATGCCTGCGCCTATGATAACTGAAATGCAGGGATATCTCCTCAATCCAACCGATTTTCCCGAAGGATATGCCCTGATACACGAAGGAGCGATGCTCCCCGGGGAAGAGGAGTGCCCTTCCGGCGGGTTCTGCTACCTCGGCGGCTATTCAATCTCGATGGTCACAGGCGATGCACAGAACACTACACTTGTTGACCAGATGATCTCTCGCTATACATTGACTGCAACCAGAGAGACACTGAATGACGTCCTGATGGACCAGTTCCCCGAGATTGCAGCAGGCAGCCCTGCCGAGCTTGCGGCGCCGGCCCTCGGCGATGCAAGCGTGGCGTATCGGTTCGAATTCCCCTCAACCGAAGACCCGCTCCATGGGTTCCTGGTCATATTCGGAAAAGGAAACCTGTATGAGATCATCATGATCATCGGCACCGACGCAGACGAACTCCTCGCATTTGACCTGGCAAATAAGGCCTCAGCGAAATTACCCTGATGACCTGGAAAAGGGAGAGGTACTCCCCCGGGTCCACCATTCTTTGCGGGATTATCTCGTTTTGGAAACAGATCTCTCCAGGGGTTCATCCGGAGCCGCAACTCAATGCCACTCTTCGATCCGCTGCATGCCACGCGCAGCCATCAACAAAGGATGTCGGCTCCCCCACCTGGTGCCGTTGCGTTCTCAAATGAGAGTGCAGAGTATCTCTCCGAGCCTCGTGAAATCCTCTTCCAGTGCTGCGCGTGCAGGAGGGTTGTGGGTGATCACTGCCGGGTGATAGACAGGGATGACACTCATCTCCCGTCCCGTCTCATTCTCACTCATTAAAAATCTCTTCCCCCTGACCTCCCTGAAAGAAGGGAAGGCGATGCCATACCTTGAAAAGATGGCCGACGTGGCTACCCTCCCCATCGGGACAACGATCACCGGCGAGAGGATTGCGATCTGGCGTTGAAGGAATGGCATGCAGGCTGCAATCTCCTCCTTCCCCGGGGTGCGGTTTCCCGGCGGACGGCACTTCACGACGCTGGTGATGAATACCTCATCCCGCGAGAGGTCGATTTGCGCGAGGAGATCGGAGAGGATCGCTCCTGCCCGCCCCACAAAAGGCCTCCCACTCTCATCCTCCTTTTTCCCCGGCCCTTCCCCCACAAGCATGACACGGCAGGGAGCAGGGCCTTCGCCGGGAACAGTCTTTGTCCGCGAGAGCGCGAGTGCACATTTTCGGCAGGATCCGATCTGCCCAGCGAGAGCCTCCATTGCATAAAGCGCGGTGCCAGAAGTCTTAAAATGCATGTGGGATCACCCGGGTCGCGTTCGGACATGTATCTCGAGACTGCATGTAGCGCAGGAGGAATGATATGGCATCCTGCAGATCTTTGTGCATGGGAATTGGTTGAATCCCATGGAGCAAGGATGCATCGATCCGGAACAGTGAGATGTGCAGGCTGCATGAGGCGGGGGCACCTCTTTGATGAAAGGATGACAAAATATCCTGTTATTTCTCACCATGAATCCCCTGTCGGGAGAGAGACCGCCCAATGATCCAGACATTCCTCCTCGGGCTTCTCATTGGCCTTACCGGGGCGCTTGTCCCGGGCCCCACGCTTGTTGCTACCATCAACTCATCGGCAAGGGGCGGGTGGAGCACAGGCCCCCGTGTCATGGCTGGCCATGCAGCTATTGAGGCGGTAATCTTTCTCATCATCATCCTTGGTCTCGGGTCTGTGGCCGCATTGGACGAGTATATGGGGGTCATCGCGGCAGTCGGAGGTGTCGCGCTCATGGTCTTCGGTATCCTTACGATCAGGGGGGCGGGGAGGACGATGCCCGAAGGGAAGGCTGATCAGGCGTTTGTAAACCCCTACCTGGCGGGTGCGATCACCAGCGTCTCGAACCCGTACTTCTGGATGTGGTGGTTCTCGGTCGGCAGTGCACTGGTCCTTGCCGCAGCCCAGAAGGCATTTCCTTTTGCGCTTGCGTTCCTGATAGGTCACTGGTCGGCTGATTTTGGGTGGTATACCATCGTTTCGGCGAGCGTCCACAAGGGACGTCAGGTCTTTGATGAGAGGAGATATACCTGGCTGCTGCGCGGCTGCGGGGTGTTTCTCCTGGCCTTTGGCGCCTACTACCTGGCAACTGCATTTTCGTGGACCTCGATCTGTTGAGCAGGATTGCGCCGGCCCCAACACCAATTGCTGGCAGGTCTCAGAAAAGGTTCGAGATGAGTAGTTCCTCGCTTCGTTTGCGGTAATACTGGAAGAGGTCTTCGCCCCATCCTACTGCCGTAGGATCGTCGCTGAAGAGGTCAGACGAGCTGTCATAGAGATTGCTCTCCCTCTTGAATAGTCCGAGCGAGAGGTTCCTGTCGGTTACGGTAAGCCCTACCCTCAGGCTCTCCCCTGTCACCCAGACATGGAAGTTCTGTGATGATGCAAGGGCTTTCATATGACTCGCATAGGGATCCTGCTTCAGGATGTCGATCACCTCCTCGTTGACAACGAGCTCCACCGGCACCCCCTCGTTGACCTTCTCTGCAAGGAACTGTGCAAGACCTGGGCTTGCGACCGACGAAATTCCATGGATATAGCGGGCCTCCCTGATGATGGCAAGGTAATGGGTGTAGACCGAGAACATGTCCACCGTCGTATCGGTCTGGATATGCGATACCTGCAGATCACCGATCCGGGCAAGGAACCTGGGAGGAAGTCCCGACAGGTCATGGGTGACCCAGAACTGCTGATGAGAGGCGATCCCCCCCATGAGGGTCACGTAGGTCTTCACCTCGTTGGCAACCACGCGCCCGAGAGTGCTCAGGCGGTATTCGTACCCTTCCGCCTCGACGAGCGCAAGCGCCTCGAGGTTTCGGATCTTGGGGATAATGGCCTGAGACGTGCTCCCGGTGATGCTCCGGAGTTTCGAGAGTGAGGCTTTCCCCTGGAGCAGGGTCAGCAGCACCTGTATCTTGAGGCGCGAGTTGTAGATAGAGTGGATCAGCCTGGAATGCTGATGGTAGATCTCCAGGATATCCATATATGATATACATACCACAGACCGGAAAATATGTTATTCGATTGGTATCGGGAGAAAACTGCACTCCACAGGTTCAGTAAATCCGTGAAATTTCCATGTGTTACATCCCCCACGTAAAAATGAACCCTGCGAGTGCGATCACAAGGAACTGCCCGTCTGAAACCACATCGCATATGAACCCGTCATGCTGAGTCAGCCCGATGGCGAGGATGCAGCCCTGCGAATAGAGGAGTGAGAGCGCGATCACCGCCGCAGAGCCCCAAGAAAGGAGACCTGCCCCAAGAATTCCGATGATGATCGCCGACAGGAAGTTGAACGCGGAGAGGAGTATCCGGGTACCCTTCACTCCACAGAGGACAGGGATCGTCAGCACGCCAGTTGCGGCATCGCCTGCCCTGTCCCTGACATCTGGAATGACGGATGCAATGAATGTCCAGCAGAAGATGAATGTGAATACGAGAATTGACGCAGGTCCAGGTTCGATCCCGAGCATCATCACCGGCAGAAGGGAGAAAGAGAACCCCCAGGCAAATGAGACCACAAGGTTCTTGCACACCGGGATCTCTTTCAGGCGACGGTATCCGGATACCTTGGGGAGAAACGGAAGGCTGTAGACTAACCCTGCGGCGAGGGGCAGAACCGTGACGGCAATGGCTGAGGGTCCGGAGTGTGCGGCGATGGAGAGAGCGACCGCATACGCGGCAACTGCCATTCCAAGGAGCGGGCGGGAGAATGTGCTCGTGATCCTGTGACGACTGGCATGGTTGAGTGCGTCCTCTGCTTCATCTGTCTTCCGGTTCAGGTTATACACCGAAAAGACGACGAGGCCAAGTGTCGTGGCGACCGGAAGAGAGAAACCGGCTCCCTGGATAAGGCAGGAAATATATGCCATTCCTACTGCAGCTGCACCAAGGTAGATTGAGCTGTAAAGGAAGAATTCCCAGGTTTTTTCGAGAAATTCAAGCCAGCAGCGCCTTTCATGCTGCCCCGGAACCTCATGGAGGTATGATCCTGCATATTCCATGAGATTAAGAATCGCTCATGAGATTCACATTCATTGTGATGATGAATATTCATCGCAGCGATGAATGTGAAACCCCGTGATAAATATGGGTTTCTGCACCGAACATACTCGATGGAGCCAGGGTTCTCTGGAGAGAGTATGCTTCTCAGATCATGCAGAAAGAACCAGACACTACCAACTTCTGTGGGGAGTATGCTCATGACTTCAGCCTCCCCTTCACACAGGACATGGAAATCCGGGATTGGGGGGATACACCGGTGAATGGACGGTGTGATTCCCGGATGGGGGAGATCCTGCTCCAGTTTCTCCTTGCACAACAGGTCATCTCATGTACCGATTGCGGGTGCCAGTCGGGTTTCTTCAGGCAGTTCCTTGCACTGTTCAACATCGCCGTGCGTGATGTGGACATTCACATCCTGGAAAGGACCACTCTCGGCGAGGACGAGGTTACAATTGGTTCTTTCTATCTCTGTTTTGAGAGGGATGGCGCTTCCGGCGGAAAGAGCGTGGCCGCACATGGACTCTACACTGTTCGTCGCAATGTCTCCGATACCTGGGTAAAATTTACCTCAAGCACGTACCAATTCAGAGTGCATATCCGGGGACCCGACCCGGCATCAGTCACGATAACACACAACGGACAGGTCATAGAGACTGGGCCTCTCCCTTCAAGCCCGACACCGGACCTTACCAGTTCCTAAAGACAATTGACTGTGTGCGAGGTGTTACAGGCAGGATTGACGAACCATGTAAATTTTGGAGGAGCTCTTTGCCCGCACTCGCCCGCATGGGATGCCACGCCGCTACCCCCGATTGAGTGTTCCTGTGCCGGTTCAATGACTGAATCGGCGTACGAGAGAATGACACCTGTTCGGTTCCCCGCATAAAACAACGGGAAGACAAAAATCGGGTGAGAGGTGGGCTTACTACGGCCCCGGTGTCCTTTTTTTCCTGAACCTTTTTTCATCCCTGCGACAATCTCCTGGTATCCCACAATGGCGTTGAAGGACGATCTCAGAGCGTTGCTTCCTGACGAGGTTGCCGAAAGGATTCCAAGGGGGTTCCAGGTCATCGGCGATGTTGCAGTCATCCTGCTGCCCCCGGAACTGCATGAATTCAGGCACATCGTAGCAGGGGCGATCCTCTCCCGCCACCGCAATGTTCGCACAGTCGTATCGCGGGAACAGATCCCCAGGGGAGACTATCGTGTCGCAGACCTTGAGGTGATTGCGGGTATTGACTGCACGATCACTGTCTACAGGGAATTCGGGTTCTGCTACAGGCTTGATGTGAAGAATACGTTCTTCTCTGCGAGGTTGGCATCTGAACGGCAGAGGGTCTGGATGCAGGTGACTCCGGGAGAAGAGGTGCTGGTCCCATACGCGGGAGTGGGTCCTTTCGCTATTCCCCCGGCCAGCCGAGGCGCGATGGTGACAGCAGTCGAGAAGAACCCTCTTGCCTGCCGGTTTCTTAGACAGAATGTATCTCTCAACAAGGTGGACGCCAGGGTTATTATCCACGAAGGCGATGTCAGGAAAGTCCTCTCTGAAATTTCAGCCCAGTATGATCGCGCGATCATCCCGGCGCCGTACGGGCATGATGAGGCACTCTTCTCCGTTCTCCCGATGATAAGGGAAGGAGGCGCCATCAATTTCTATACTTTCAAGAGGGCTTCACAGGTCCCGGCTGTCCAGAGTGAATACGAGGGGGCAGGACTCGAAGTGCGCACTGTCCGGAAGTGTGGACACGTCGCACCGGGGATTGCGAGGTACGCCTTTGACATGGTCAAACGGCGACGGGGAATATCGCAGGACTGATCCTCAAACGCTTCACATCTTCCCTCAAACCGGGACGGTTCCACGACCCATACCATTATGGGATGAGAATGGAACAGTGCAGAACTATGAAACAGCCAAACCCTGTACAGGCTGCAGTCTTTCTCATCCTCTTTCTGCTGGGACTCTGGGTCGCATACTCGCTGTATTCCTTCACGGGTCAGTCAATATTCCTTGGGATAGCGCTTGCGGCACTGGTGGTTGCCGTTTCCCTTGCCGCCGCAGTGCAGCTGGCCAACCAGTGGGAAAAAGCGGTTGTGCTCAGGCTCGGCAAATACAAGGGGCTTTATGGCCCCGGGGTATTTATCATCACCCCTCTTGCTGAAACTGTCGCATACTGGATAGACACCCGTATTATTACTACGTCCTTTACGGCGGAAAAGACACTCACGAAGGACACCGTTCCCGTGGATGTCGAGGCAGTACTCTTCTGGAAAGTGGTCGACCCGCAGCGGGCTGCACTCGAGGTCGAGGATTACCGGACAGCGGTGAGCTGGGCTGCCCAGACTGCGCTTCGTGAGGTGATCGGGAGGTCAAACCTCGCCGAGATGCTGGAAGGGAGGGAGAAACTGGACCTCGAGCTCCAGAGGATCATCGAGGGCCGTGCCGAGCACTGGGGTATCCATGTCTCATCGGTGGAGATACGGGACGTGCTCATCCCTGCGGAACTCCAGGACGCAATGTCGATGCAGGCGCAGGCTGAACGCGAACGCCAGGCCAGGGTCATCCTCGGGGATTCCGAGAGGCAGGTCGCGGAAAAATTCGAAGAGGCGGCCAGGACCTACCAGGACAACCCGACCGCTCTCCACCTCCGGGCGATGAACATGCTCTACGAAGGCCTCAAGGAGAAGGCTACCCTTGTCATCGTGCCGGCATCTGTCCTTGACACCATGACTCTCGGGGACACGTCGGGCATCATCTCTCTCTCTCGGCAGCTCCAGGACCAGGCCGTGGTAAGAGGCCAGAAGGAAAAGGGACGCGAGCGTGATGTAAAAAAACCGGAAGAGAAGGATAAGACTGTTGAATGAGTGCAATAATATGCACCCACTCTTCACCTGGTGGTAATCCCATTACTCCCCATTCTTGCGATTTTCATCAGGGGCGCAATACTTTGCCAACCCTCTCTTCTCACGGATAAGTGTGGCTCTCATCCGAGCGACAGGAGGATCGCTTTTCGAAAGAGCATTTCGGGGGCCCATATACATCGGTCTCCCCGCTCGTCCCTCACTATCTCCACTGAAGGGACAAAGGCCTGGCACCTTGATGAATGGCAGATGAACTGCGCCCGGTCGCATTCGCGGAGAAGGTCTTCGAGCGGGTGGTCGTTGAGAAAGAACCCTGTGTCATGCGTGGAGGCGTCCCGGCAGGGTAGCTCACTGCCGATTACTCCCTCGATCCCATCCCTTTCCAGAACAGGGATGACAGAAGAGAGGAGTTCGAGGAACGTGAGCCCTGAATCGCTGCAGACCGCGCAGTGTGTGGATACACTGGTGCAAGGTCGCCATGCCACCGTGAGTATTCCTCGCATCAGGAAGACCCCGCACCCATCGGATCAACCCGGGATTTGAGTCGGATAACTCCCTTCAGGAGCGAAGAAGACCTCTCGATGGGAGAAGTCCTCCTTCTGTCAGGGCGTCCCTCGCTTTGCAGGCCAGGCATGATCTCAGAGATGAGCGGGGTCATCGAATATCAAAGTGACGAGAAATAATGAGAGGGTGAACCTCGTGTTCACCTCTCCAGGAGCTCGATGTGGGAGTCTGCGTTCTTGCAGAGATCGTGCATTCCCTGGAGGTTCGCGATGTCCCGGATCGCTTCGAGGACATGGACCGAGTCCTCAAGAAAAGAGAGGATGTCTGCAGGATAGAGGTCGATTCCATACTCCTCCTGGAGGTACTGGGCGATCTGCCGGTGGTCGAGTCCATTCTCACGGAGTTCCAGGATCTCCCGGGAGAACTTCTTCTCCGGGCAGCCACACATGGGAGCGTCACGGCAGGTGCAACGCAGGAAGGAGTGGATGAAGTTGAGGATCTGCTGGTGGAGCGTGTGGTCAAGGCGGCCGAAATCGAGCCGGGAAGAGATGGCTTCAAGGGTGGCGCCATGGAATGCCTGGTCGGGGAGCCGATAGCCTGCCAGGCGTTCCAGTTTCCGGGAGTGACGGAACCGGGCTTTCTGGGCGATCACGTCTCTCCGGCCTCTTCGTCAAAGTTTTTCAGTGAAGAGACTGCTTCTGACATGCTCTCGACCTCGATCAGCCACTCGTCAAAGAGCGTAGGCTGCTCAATATCGTCTTTTACGTATTTCGCGCAGCAGGAGGCCCCATTAATCACGTTTGCGGCGATATCGGCAGCGATGTCAAGCGCCTTCTCCATGTCGGATTCGATGCACTTCTTCCCATCCTTTACGAGCGCCTTGATATCAGTCTTGTACTCGCCTTCCAGGAATTTCCGGCATCCTGCAAAGAGAACAAGGAGCGAGAGCTGCAGGGACTCGATATACTCCTCCAGGTCATCTTTCGGGGACTCACCCATGACGATGGCCTCGACCGCGTTGAGCTTTTCGAGCGCCTCCTCCTTCGTATAACGACCGTTCTGGAAGAGCCTGATTATTTTTAAGACCGAGAGAGTGATGTCCATCGAGAAGTTATAGAGGGTTGTATAGCCATCTGGCATCTCCTCGCTGTCCGAACCTGCATCGAAATGCGCCTCTCTCAGAGTATTGATCCAGTTGTCCCACCGCTCCTGATTATAGAAGATATAGAACAATTTAAGCGGCTCTTCGGAACTTGCCGCCTTCTCCTTCTTTTTCGCCATTGTCATACAGGTTTTCTCCTGTATGTTAAAGGTGTATCGGAATAATGCAGGATTCTCTCCCAAGGAATCGCTGGAGAAATTTCGGGAAGATGGAATGGAGGAGGGAATCCTTTGCCATGAGTATCGGAGAAAAGAGGCTGGATATCTCTCATCAACACTGGAGATTATCAGACCATACGAAGCAGGCGTGTCGACTTCCTCAACTCGCGGATGGTCGCGGCCATCCCCTCAATATGAAAGAGCATACGGGAGATCGTGCTGCTGGCAGTGCTCTTCCCGCTGGATATTCGGATGACATGCTGGTGGTAGTGGCGTGTAATCTCAACACGGAGCGTCTCATCGATAGAACGCATTGCAGCATCGACCCTGTCGGACATATCGGGAAATGCGTCACGGAGGATCCCGACATTCCTCTCGCATGATGCCAGGAGGTCCTTCTGGATCAGTATGGAATCCGGGGAAAACTCCAGTCCGCGCTCCCGGCTCTGGAGCAGGATATCAGAAAAGTCCCCCGCTTCATCTGCCAACACTCTTCCATGGCTCGAGATCCGGAGGAGCACTGCATAGTAGGCGGCATCGCCCCTCTCCAGGTCCCGCCTGGACATCTCAAGGATTGCATCAGCGATCTGGTCGTCGAGGTAATGGGCATACTCCCGGAGTTGTTGCACCCGCTGGAACGGTGCATCTGGCGTATCGAGGAGGTTGTTGCACTCCCTGAGCATCTCACCTCCTATCTCCAGTAAGTGAATTATCTCCTTCTCGATCATTTCGATGGCAGAGTCTGTGTCATCAGGGAGCGGCTTTTTAAGAAAACGGGGGAGGAAAACAATATCGTCTTCCCTGCCCGGCACGGCCTTCTTCACGAGATAGGAGAAAGGCCTGATTGCGACAAGGAATATTCCTGCGCAGCTGATGTTGAAGATAAGGTGGGCGTTTGCCACCTGCTGGCCGGGGGACCCTCCCAGGTTTATGACAAGATCAGTGAACGGACCGAGGAACGGGAGAAAAATGAGGACGCCCAGGAAGTTGAAGAGGAAATGGGCCATGGCAGCCCTCTTTGCCGCGGTGTTCATCCGCCAGGCGACAAGGAGGGAGGTGGTGGGCGTCCCAAGGTTTGCCCCAAGAAGGATCGGGATCGCCAGGTCGGGTGTGACGAGCCCGTTCTGCGTCAGGACGATGACGAGACCCGTAGTGACGGCACTTGACTGGAAGATGGTGGTCACAAGAAAACCGAATGCAATCTCGAGGAAGACATTGTCGAGGAATGAGAGGAGCGAGATCAGTTGCGGGTCGAACCGGTAGGGCTCCATGATGGTTGATATCATGGAGAGGCTGAAGAAGACCAGCCCAAAGTAAAAGACAGGACGACCGAACACCCTGTATTTTCCCCCTACTATCCCGATGAGAAATCCCGCGAGGATGAAGACCGGGGCGAAGGCGGTCAGGTTGAGAGCGATCAGCTGGGTGGTGAATGTGGTCCCGATATTTGACCCGATGATGATCCCAAGGGAGGCAGCAAATGAGATGATCCCGGCATTGACGAGCCCGACCGTGATAACCGTGGTCGCAGTGCTCGACTGGACCAACGCGGTCACGATCGCGCCGGCGACCGTTCCCCGGAGAGGGGTGCTGGTGAACCTCTGGATCAGGGCGCGGAACTGTTCACCTGCGGCAACCTGGAACTCTCGTGAGAACTGCTCGATTCCATACAGGAACAGGATAATGCCGGGGATTATGGCAAAGATGAGGTCCAGGGAGATCATCAGATCGGCCTCACAACAGGGTCACGACCTGGGGAGCAGAATGGATTCCATGACGCATGCTTTGCCAGGTAAAAAAATTTGTATCAACAGAGAACTGCCTTGTGCATGCTGCAAGACCCAGTCCATGTTGCTTCATCTCGTCATGGGTTCGATGCGTTTCAGTACTAACACGGGGATATCTGCATTCCGCGTTACGTTCATGGTGGTGCTTCCCAGGAAATTTTTGATAAAGCCTCTCTTTCCTGCGGATTTCATGACAATGAGGGAGACATCATTCTCCCGTGCATGCCTGATGATCTCTTCTGCCGGATCTCCCTCGCAGACCGTTGCCCGGACAGGGATCCGGAGACTTGAATATTCATCACGGAGTGCTTTGAGTCTCGTCCAGGCATCACTTGAATTGAGGTGGCCTCCTTCCCCGGAGTCGTACGTACTGACCACGTGCAGGAGAGTCACACGGGATGCAAAGGGGAGCTCCTCCTTGCAGAGCGCAACAATGTCTGGTGCGGAGAAGTCCGTGCAGACCAACAGGTGTGAGAAGAGAGGGGGCACTTCTAAGGGTTCCTGGGTATCCGATTTTTGGGACCGCGGCGCATGTACAAGGAGGAGGTCGCGATCGCCGTACCGGAGTACCTCGGACGCGACACTGCCGATGAGGAGCGTCTCGATGATACCCATCCCCCTTTTTCCCATCACGACAAGCGATGCGCTCTCTTCTGTTGCGACGCGGTTGACTACTGCAGAGATATCACCACCGGAGATCGCCTCGATACGGGTGCGCACCGATATTCCCTGCCAGTCGATTGACCTCGCATACTCTTCAAGACGCAGGCGGGCATAGTCAGCCGAGGGATCCATTGTTACGGTGTCGGATTTAGGGTACTTGGTGTAGATGACATGGAGGAGGACTACCCGGGACAGTCCCGGGATGTGTGTGAGGTGCGCTATCGCATGCCGGGAATCGGCGGAGAAGTCAAACGGGACGAGGACTTTTTCATACATGTCTGAGACTCCCTGAATACCCTGAAAGATTGAACGGCTGTCGACTCCACCAGGAGAGTCGCGCTCTCTTTCGGGAATTCCTTCTCATGGCCCTTTCAATTTTGTATTCCTTAGTTTCGGTGGATTTAACATTTACCGGTTGACTGGGACACGAGGTATGAGCAGTGTCCAAAGAAGCAATATCAAGAGATAGCGAAAAGAGAACTCAGATCCTTTGGAATCATTGCACGTATCTCCCTTTTATAAGAACCCGCACGTCCAATATTCAGGAAGAATGAATCCCGCTGCGTCATTCCGAAAGGAGCAGGTAGTCATGCTCCGTTACGGAGAATTATTTCTCAAGAGCGAGCCGGTGAAGCGGCACTTCGTGGGCACTCTCCTCAGGAACTGTGCAAGAGCGCTCGATGCCGCGGGGCTTTCTCACCGGGCCGAGGTGCATCGCGGGCGGATTCTCATCCATGGTCCGCAGCCTGAAGAGATTGCATCGGTGGTGTCCCGCCTCTTCGGTGTAGTGGACGTCTCGGTCTGCGTCCTGACACTCCCGGAACCTTCGGCAGTGAGAGATGCGGCGGTTGCACTGGCGTATGAAAGACTCGCGCCCGGGAAGCGGTTTGCGGTCCGTGCGAGGCGGCAAGGGGTTGAAGGGATGAGCAGCCAGGAACTCGGGGCTGCGGTGGGAGCATCAATTCTTGAAGCGGTTCCTTCAGCGTCGGTTGATCTCAATTCCCCCGAGTATGAGATATTCACTGAACTCCGGGAATTCGGCGGACTTGTCTACGACACCCGCATCCCAGCACCTGGCGGCCTCCCCTGGGGGACTCAGGGCAGGGTTCTCGCGCTGCTCTCTTCGGGCATCGATTCGCCGGTTGCCATCTGGCTGATGATGAGGAGAGGGTGCGAGGTGGACGCGTTGCATGTGGATTCCGGGAAGTTCGCCGGTTCTGACGTGCGTGCAGTGACCCTTCGCCACCTCTCCGTGCTCTCATCCTGGTGTGCCGGGTTTCCGGTCACCCTCTATCTTGCGGAGGCCGGGGATTTTTACGAAACGCTGGTTCAGCAAGCAGAACCGCGTTTCCGCTGCGTGCTCTGCAAGCGGTTCATGGTGCACCTTGGCAGCAGGCTTGCCGGTCGCGACGGGTACCTTGCGCTCTGCACAGGAGACAGCATAGGCCAGGTTGCATCCCAGACCATGGCCAACCTGGCCGTTGTGTCGGAGGCTGCGAGGGTCCCGCTTATCCGACCCCTGGTTGCCTTCGACAAGCAGGAGGCAGTTGACCTCGCAAGGAAGATCGGCACGTTCGAGCGGCAGCCAGGTGACCTCTCGTGTGCAGCGGTACCGAGAATTCCTGCCACTGTCTCGCGACTCGAGGAAATAATCGCAATGGAGAAAGAGATAGGCATGGATGCCCATATATCGTCGGTCATGGGTCGGCTGCAGGTGTTCCGTGCGCTCAATGGCATCCTTGTGGAAGGTTGAAAGCCCCCACGCTTACGCAGCCGCAAGGCTTGCTGTCTTGTTGGCCGTCTCATTTACGGCAGTTGGGGCCGGGCGGACCCCGATATATGAACAGTACCCTTCTGAACAGGCGATTGCCCCGGAGATTTGTGCAAAGAAGAGACGCTGACGGTTCCCCGAGTCTGTGATCCAGGCATCAATTGCCTGGCGCTCGATCCCTGGAGTATACCCAGTCCATTGCCCGTACAGTGTCTCAAGCAGGGTCTCGTTCTCGGAGAACCCATGCCACCGCTTCAGCGCCAGCGCCGATGAGCCCGTCTGGGGATTGGTATAGTTGAGGTACTTGAAATCTGCCATGTCCTCTGCCCGGGCAAGCGCGAGCGAGTATGCACGGCCATCGTAGGCGATGGGAAGCAGCCCTTCTGCGACACGGAAGCGGTTCAGGTAGATTATCGCCTGCTGGCTGTCTTCTGGTGTGGAATTTTTCTTGACAGTCTCCTGGGCGACGAGGTGCACCCACCCACCCACCAGCGTGATCAGCCCCTGGAGGGCATTCGCTGCCGCCACTTTGGCGCCTGGAAACGTGACCACAATGAATATGCCGATGGTGAATAAGCCGAAAATGGCAAGCAGGATAATGAGAGTGGTCCGGGAGACGAGCGGCCTTCTTATTCTACGGGAAGCGGGGACAAGCGCGCTTCCATCCTCAAAGGAGTATTCCCTGAGTCCAAGTCCATCGACGATGGCATCCATGTCCTGGATACGCAACGTGTAGCCTGAATCAAGGAAGCGCATCTTCTGGATGAGATCATCCGCAGTGACGATTCGGAACCACTTCACTTTTCGAAAATCGATTTGCCCCTCCGCAAAGGTGCTCCCGCGGCAGAAGTAGAGCCAGGAACTAATTTTTCGGAGGTTTTTTTCGCCGATGTGCGGAAAATGCTGCCTGCAGATTGGTATCAGCCTGTCAATGAAGTCCTGCCGGTGTATCTTGGCCTGGAGAAAGAGATTCGGGAGGGGAATCGGGCCATCCTTGGTCGTTACCACCCAGTTCCCATTCTCAACACCGGTAATCTCGCCTCTGAATGCCTTCAGGTCAAGGACGAGCGGTCCGTTCTTTGTGAGGATGACACAGTCTATCTGGCCGTTTGCCACCAGCACTCCAGTGAGAAAATATACGGGCTCCGCTGGGTACTCTTTGCGAAGAATCTCAACGATCTCCCGGAGCTGGGAAAATTCATGCTCGTACTTGATCTTCTGTCCCTGGAAAAACCGGATGCCCATAGCCCGCCCCTTGTCCAGATATGGTATGAATAACTCTAATCACTGATATTGACCCTCATTTTTGATATAGCTTGCCAGAATGTGTTGCCGGACCGGTTGGGGTGGTCGGGGAATTGATAACGCTGTGGCGCATACGCACATGGAAGGAGTCACATGGGACGATTTGCAGGCTGGGAACACGTGGAGATCATGGACGATGAGGGGATCCGGCGTGATGCAATAGCCCCTGTAATCGTCTCTGCCAGCAGATCAACCGACATCCCTGCCTTTTTCGGAGAATGGTTCATCCACCGGCTCATGCGGGGACACGTTGCATGGATCAACCCCTGGAATAGGCAGGGGGTTTTTGTCTCATTTGCGCATACACGGGTATTCGCGTTCTGGTCCAAGAACCCGAGGCCTTTCATGACATCTCTCAGCTCAATTAGGGAGATGGGCTACTCGTATTATTTTCTCTTTACCCTGAACGACTACGAATCAGAAGGCCTCGAACCGGGCATTCCTGAATTGTCCGAACGAGTGAAGACTTTTTTAGAACTCTCCCGGATGATCGGGCCCGGAAGGGTAGTCTGGAGGTACGACCCGCTGCTCCTCTCGGATTCTCTTGGCGTTGATGACCTCCTCTCGAGGGTTGAGAAGATAGGATTTCGCCTGAAAAGGCATACCCGCAGACTGGTGATCAGTTTCATCGACATACAAAAATATCCAACTGTCCGCCGAACCCTCGAAAAGGGCGGTTTTTCTGATGTCAGGGAGTTCTCGGACCAGGACATCGACCTCTTCTGCAGCGGTCTGGCCGACATGAATGCGGAATGGGGGCTCTCCCTCTCTGCCTGCGGGGAGCCGCGAGATCTCTCATCCTATGGCATCAGCAGGGGGCAGTGCATCAGCGGAGACCTGTTGAGGGATGAGTTCCGGCACGATCAAGCACTCATGCAGTTTCTTGGCGAACCAGAGAACAAGAAGGTTGAACGCCCCCGCAGCATACCGTTCCGGCACCTCAAGGATCCCGGCCAGAGAGGGGCGTGCGGATGTATCGCGAGCAAAGATATCGGACAGTATTCAACCTGCATGCATCTCTGCCGCTACTGTTATGCGAATGCCTCCGCCCATGCCGTTGAGGAGAATGCACGGAAGTATCAGGCACTTTCCCATAGTGGGGTCTTCCCCGAATCGATCTGCGGGAACCAAAAAGGCATATAACTTCCGCCCGGCAACACCACCGCATGACAAAGAGGGACCCTCTTACGCCTGAGATGAAGTGGCAGGTCACGTCCCGGCTGGTCACGAGCCTCCCGCTGATGTATGACATCACCTTCAGGAATGAGGTGGGAGATCGCTACGATACACTCGAACAGCAGATTTGGGTGCACCTCGCACGTGAGGCAAAAGTCCTTGCAGGCAGCGCAAACCTTCCTGTCCGCGATGCACGCGACCTGATGGAGACGCTCCGGGTGATATTCGGGGTCTTCTTCGGTCCGGACCTCCGCACCGAGGAAGTTGTTATCAGTCCAGAGAGGGCAGTCCTCATGATCAAGCGCTGCCCGTTTCTCTTTTGTGAGATGGAGACGAGAAATGGCTCTGAGCACCTGCTCTCACGTTGTCTTGCGTTCTCCATTGCGACCGTAGAGGAATTGAACCCGGGATACACTCTGCGGTTCGTGAGGAGCATGTGCACCGGGGACCGCACCTGCGAACTCAAGATCATGAAACGCGAGGATGCAGAGAAGGACGACACCCGCTGATCCGATCTCCCGTTCCCTCTCTCCAGGAAACAGGTATTTCCCTTTTTTCCCGCATTTCAGGGACCACGGACCCGTTCGTTCATATCACCGCGTTTTTTCCCCTTACCAGGGAAAAGGCAAGCCCAATGACGCAGAGAGCAAGGAAGAGCAGGAACATGAGGTGGATACTCTCGATCAATTCCGGGATGTTTCCCTCACCAATCTCCTCTCTGCCGATCATGATTGCAAAGATGGTCAGTGCAAGCCCCATTGAAAGCATCTGCCCGAGAAGGCGCATTGTGCCCACCATGCCGGACGCAACACCGTAGGAACGACGGTCCACCGAGCCGAGAATGGCATTGGTGTTCGGTGACGAGAAGAACCCAAACCCCACTCCAAGTAGGAGAAGGCAGCCCAGCACAAAGGGGATAGAGGAGCCTGCATCGAGGAACGTGAGGAGAAAGAGACCAGCAACTGTGACAGCCATCCCTGCAGAAGCCACGAATCCAGGATCTATTTTATCTGAGAGTTTTCCTGCCATTGGAGAAAAGAGCGCCTGCATCGCAGGCTGGGCTACGAGGATCAGCCCGGCATAATCGGCTGAGAACCCCTTCGCGAGCTGGAGATAAAGAGAGAGGAGGAAAGTAACCGCGTAGGTTGCGCTGTAGTTAATGAGTGCAGCGAAGTTCGAGTAGGCAAAGACACGGTTTTCAAGGAACATCTGCATGTTGAGCACAGGCGAGGGGACCCGGAGTTCAAGGATTCCAAAGGCAACGAGGAGGATGATTCCGGTGCATATAAGAACCACTCCCGCAAGGGAAGGAAGGATCGATAAGCCGTAGATGGTAACGATAAGAGATACTGCCCAGAGAAGCGATCCCGCGATATCGAACTTCCCACCCGGCTCATCCCTCCATTCAAGCGGGAGTTTCCAGATGGTAAAGAGGATACAGAGGATGCCAAGGGGAGCATTGACAAGGAAGATGCTCCTCCACCCAAGCCACTCGGTCATGATTCCTCCAAGAAACGGGCCGAGCGTGAGACCAAGGTATACTGCGGCAATGGTGATCCCAAGCACTTTTCCGCGCTCCCCCGGGGGGTATGCCGCGGAAAGGATGGCAAGACTCGTCCCGAATATCATTGCGCAACCCGCCCCCTGGAGGAGGCGCAGACCAATGAGAATGCCGGCATCGGCTGAGAATGCCAACAGGATCGACGCCGTGGAGAAGGTGCTGATCCCGATGAGGAAGACCCGTTTTCTCCCCCTCATGTCAGCGAGTTTTCCAAACGGCACGAGGAGAATAGCGATGGAAAGGAGATACGAAGTGGTGATCCAGGAGAGAGTCACTGCATCAAGGGAGAACTCTTCCCCAATGGCAGGGAGAGCGATATTGACCGCGGACCCGTCAAAAGGAGTGAGGAAACTGCTGATCACCGCGATGAAGAGGACGACTCTCTTCATGGTGGGGGTAATAGTCCCTTGACTGGCACTCTTTCCCATAGGGTATCATCACCGGTCAGGCTGTTGAGAGGTGTGCGCCGAAACCTGATGAGTATTTGGTGCTTGATTTCGCCAGGAAACATCAGAAAGGTACCCGGTCTGTGGGAATTACCCGGGTATCTTGTCCTGCCATGTTGCCGTGAATTTCTTCTGCTCACACGCCAGAATGTGAGGGAAAGAGTGTGGACTCGTTGAGACTCGGCGTGCTCTGTTCAGGTGGCAAGGACTCGCTCTTTGCGTGCTACCGTGCAATGCAGGAGGACGAGGTCGCCTGCCTTGTCACACTGGTCCCGGAAAATCCCGAGAGTTATCTTTTCCATACCCCGAACCTGCATATGGTCCCTCTTCAGGCCAGGGCCGCAGGACTTCCGCTCGTCTCGGAAGTGACGACCGGGATCGAGGAGAAGGAGATCAATGACCTGTCCCGAGCTCTCGCGATTGCCGCCGAACGCCATGGTATCGAGGGCGTGGTGACCGGCGCACTTATGTCGGTATACCAGTCCACCCGGATACAGCGTGTCTGCCACGACCTGAACCTCTGGTGCTTCAACCCCCTTTGGTATAGCGATCCGGGCACTTACATGGAACGGCTGATCACATCCGGCTTCCGTGTGATTGTGTCAGGCGTCTTCTCTGCTCCGTTCGATGCCTCCTGGCTTGGACGCGAGCTGGACAGAGACGCGCTCTCCATCCTGATGCAGTATGCACGGGACTTTCGAATCACCCTGACAGGCGAAGGTGGAGAGTACGAGACACTGGTCCTGGACGCTCCTTTTTTTCACAGGAGGATCGTCATCGAGGAATCGGAGTCCTGGTACCGGAACCACAGGGGTGTCCTTGACGTGAAGCGGGCACGCCTGGAGGAGCGATGATCCTTCTTGTGGACCCCGCCTTTCGGGCAGGGTCCCTTTCGATGGATGAATTCGTGCTTCCGGTCGGGCGAATCGTCGAGAGGAACGAAAGAACCTGGAGATACCGGCACTATGCAGACATGGAGGGGGGCATCCCGGAAGAGACCGAAGGTGTCATCATCTGCGGGACTGCGCTGAAGGATAATGGTTTTCTTTCCGCTATTGACTGGTTCGACTGGCTGAAAGAGACAGAAATTCCGGTGCTCGGCATCTGCGCGGGCATGCAGGTCCTCTGCCTTGCATGTGGCGGAACGGTGAGAGAGGGATTCGAGATAGGGATGACGGAAGTTCATGTGACAGCGCCACATCCTCTCCTCCCTCCGCTCCCGTCCTTCCATGCATACGAGCTCCATTCGCACTCGTGCGAGCCGCCCCCAGGGTGGGAGATACTGGCAGTCTCATCTGCATGCATACAGGCGATACGTGATCCCCATCACCCGCGTTTTGGAGTGATGTTCCACCCTGAAGTGCGCAACGATCGCATAGTGGAGGTATTCCTGGAGATGTGCATCGAGTAAGATGAGGTGAAAGATCGCCACTTTCACTTTAAAAGCTGTATCACCTCACAGAGAGACCGTTTTCTTCTGCGATCTCGATAAGCGAAGATGCAACGTGGCCAGCCTGCCTCCGTGTCATACCGTAGGTGTTAAACTTCCATACCTTGGTTGCACCCGGGATCGTGCCGGCGATGCCCCTGGCTATGAGGGCGCTTGAGAGAAAATACCCGCGCTTCTTGTGGTTCTTCGCAGCCGTATCAAAGGATCCCGTTGTGTCCACGCGGGTGAGGGTATGTTTTCTGGGATATTCGCTCCTGATCTCGGTCCCCTCGATTCGCCTTAATGCATCCACGACCAGGGCACCGTTTGAAAGTTCCTCATTCCAGCGTTTTACCCGCTCGCGCACGCGTGGAAACGAGGCCATCATCCCAACGAGCGTGACTCCCATGAGGGTGCAGCCCATCATCTCCACTTCCTTAATCCCAAATGTCCGGGCAGTCACGTCTGTCTTGACCGAGGTGGTGCGAAATACCCGGTAGATCGGAAGAGCGTCGTGTAGGGAAAGAGTGTGGATACCAGT
>ENA-UOWE01000946-UOWE01000946.1-activated-sludge-metagenome-genome-assembly--contig:-NODE-946-length-38457-cov-57.419353_pt1 | contig 38457 bp, 27 predicted proteins | sample MGYA00249841_ERZ761562 | MGnify/ENA primary metagenome ERZ761562 (study PRJEB28883, sample SAMN05720200) | activated sludge metagenome | isolation source: Anaerobic digester | place: Japan...
CAAGATCGCGAATCACCAGACGGCAGGTATAATCACCGGGTTCCAGCGGGATCACTGAGGTTAAAATCACCGTCTTCCCCTGGAGTAAGTGCCGATCGGTTTCCAATCGGCGCATCTGCCGGATATCATTTTTCTCATCAAAAACCAGCGTTACATACTCTACCCTGTCTCCCTCAAATCTGGAGGTAATCTCGCCCGGGACACTGGCCGTCATTTTCACCCCGGAACCTTCAGTTAATTGAAGGCCGATACAAGACATAGGAAATCTCACCGGCAGTTTCGAAAAGGATCGCTCGTTGAGGGCCAGATCAAAGAGATGAAGTTTTTTCTCCAGCTCAGTAAAGTCACGAAAAGGCTTTGGATTAAAATATCCTGACTGAGCACGGACTTCACATCCAGGACGCTTGACCTCTACCTTCACCTCATGAAAACGTCCATCTGCTATTTCGCTGGTATAATAGCCAACCACATAATATGTTCCTGTCATGGCCTGAACCAGCTCCAGGTTCTTTTCATAAAAATTGATGTTAGAAAAATATTTCCCGCCTGTTAAATCAGTCATCCTCTTCAATGAGTTGCCGCCAAGAGTTTTCTCATCCCGAAAAACGTCTGTATTATCCTGAAATACCCCCGAATCGGTAAACATGCCCCGGTGGAGCTGACTCTCCTCAAAGGTAACTCGGTCATAAGCGAAGAGATCGACTTCCCTGGCTGATTCTCTCGTATCAAAGGCATAGATAGTGCAGTTGGCGGCAGCCAGCTCTTTGTACATGTTTTCATTTTCGGCCCTGAGCACCCGATCCCCGGCATCAAATTTACTCCGGCCATAAAGGCTATTAGGATTCCCAGCTTGATTCCCGTAAACCATTGAGCTCGGAATGCCTGTAGAAAAAACAATAAAGTGTTTTTGCCCCGGCTCATAGCGAAGGGCCTGGGCTAATGCTGTCATTCTGAGGATGTAGTTTTCTGCTATCCGCTTGGACTCTTGCCGCTCGGCTTCACGGTTCCGTTCTTTGGCATTTTCATTTTTGATATCAACCGAGGCAGAACTGGTGAAAACCGAGCCGCCCGCCTGTGATTCTTGGGCCATTAGCCAGTAATTTTCCTCTATCTCAGAGGCCCTCCCGGCCAGGTCCTTGCTCCCAATGGAGTCTATGACCTGACGCACCTTGTTATGATCCTTCGTCAGATACTCATGGACGGTCAGACCCTTGATCATCGAGTAACTCAAAACACTGACTTCATCATCGGCTCTAACTACCTTTTCCAGAAAATGCTGGGCTGCTTTCTTAGCCTTTAAAATCCCTTTGGCCTGGTTAAAAGCAAAATCAAATAACAAAAAAAACTTTCTCGGCTGGGCCGTCACTGCCTGCTCAGCAGGAACTGCTGCTGGAACAAGCACTGTCGCCGCTTCCCCCTCTCTCTGGCTGGCCTTGGTTTCATCCACTTTTAATCTATGTTTCTCAAACTCGGTCAGCTTCACCGGCTGACCATTGTCAGTTACCATGAAATCCTCGCGTCCCAGATCCTCGACCGGATTACCCTTTTTATCAGTCACGTAAACCGTAATAAGTTTCAACACGACCGAAATATTGTACTGTAAGGGTTGGTTAAACTCCTGATTCTGTTGAGGGGCTGACCAGAGTAATGAAAAGCCAAGAAGTAAAACTAAACCCAGGCAGATCACCAATCTGAGGGCCCGCCCTCGAAAGCCAAAATACTCGTCGTACATTTCTTTGCTCCTGAGATGAACTCTCAGTGTCACTGCCTAAAATATCATTCTTACCAAGAAAATTGTCAAGGATCAGGCAAGGCCAGAGGTGTCTGGTAAGGCTAACTTTTAGCATGATCTTGAACTAACGACCTGAGGACAGGTTAGTCTTCAGGTTAAAGGCGCCAGCCTTCAACCCAGGCGCAATATTTTCTTTCAAATTCAAAGGTGTCGGTGTTTAATGAATTCTGAAGTACAGGGTGCTTTTTCTTCAGCTCAACAGCTTTTGACAAAAAAATGGCTCTGTGTTATTAAAAATTTTTAAGAAAAATCTGAGAGAGGGCAATATGGCGACAGCTGTCGAGAAATGGGTAGAAAAGCAGGCTGAGCTTCTTCAACCGCGAAATATTTATTGGTGCGATGGTTCAGAAGGCGAGGCTCGCCGCCTGATCGAGGTGGGAAGCCAGGAAGAAAAGATAGAGGAAAAAAATATTTTCTTAGAGCTAAATCAAAAACTGTGGCCCAAGGCTTATCTTCACCGCAGTCACCCAACTGATGTAGCCAGGACTGAGCAATTAACTTATGTTTGCCATTCTGACCGGGAAACTACTGGTCCCAACAACAACTGGATGCAGCCGGATGAAGCTAAGAAGCTGCTGACTAAACTGTCCCGCGGAGCCATGCGCGGCCGAACCATGTATGTTCTGCCTTATATGATGGGCCACCCTGATTCTCCCTACGCCAAAGCCTGTATCCAGATCACCGATGTTTCCTATGTAGCTGTCAGCATGAGGATTATGACCAGACTGGGTAAGAGGATCCTGGAGAAAATAGGCAGCTCAGAAAACTTTGTCAAGGGAATTCACACAGTTGGTGATTTCAATCCCAATCGGCGTTATATCATGCACTTTCCAGAAGAGGATCTCGTCTGGAGTGTCGGCTCGGGTTATGGCGGAAATGCTCTTCTGGGGAAAAAGTGTTTTTCTCTGCGTATCGCCTCCTGGCTCGGCCGGAAATATGGCTGGTTAGCTGAGCATATGATGATTATTGGCGTCGAAGATATTCATGGTCAGGTCACCTATATTGCTGGTGCCTTTCCTTCAGCCTGCGGCAAGACCAATTTTGCCATGCTGGAATCAGCTCTGCCTGAGTACCGCGTCTGGACGGTCGGGGATGATATTGCCTGGCTGAATATTGGTCCGGATGGGCGTCTTTATGCTATTAATCCGGAGTTTGGTTTTTTTGGCGTTGCTCCCGGGACTTCGATGAAAACCAATCCCAACATGATGCGAACAATCCGTAATTCCAATTATTATCCGACTATTTTCACCAATGTCGGCCTGGATGTCGATACCATGTCTCCCTGGTGGGAAGGACTGGAGGGCCCAATTCCACCTCATATGGTGGACTGGCAGGGAAAGCCCTGGCGTCCCGGCCTGGGAACGCCTGCTGCTCATCCCAACTCGAGGTTTACTGTTTCTGTTTATAATTGCCCGACCCTTTCTAAAGAATATGATAATCCTCTTGGTGTGCCTATTTCAGCTATTATGTTTGGCGGCCGGAGGACAAGGTTGATTCCCCTTATCACCGAAGCTTTTTCCTGGGAACATGGTGTTTTTATGGGGGCCAGGACTGGCTCAGAGACAACGGCGGCAGCAGCCGGTCAGGTGGGGGTTCTGCGTCGTGATCCGATGGCCATGCTGCCTTTCTGCGGTTATAACATGGGGGATTATTTCCGGCACTGGATTAACATGGGCAAGTTGATGGCCCAGCCCCCGCGGATCTATTCGATCAATGCTTTCCGCCGTAATGAGCGGGGCGAATTTCTCTGGCCGGGATTTGGAGAAAATATCAGAATCATTAAATGGATCATTGAACGGGTTAATGGCCGGGCTGGGGCTCAAGAAACCGCCCTGGGCTTGATCCCGGCGAAAAGTGATCTGGATCTCCGTGGCCTGAATCTACCTCCGGAAAATCTGGAAGAGTTGTTCAGAATAGAACCGGCCGAGTGGAAGCAAGAACTACAGGACATTAAAAAATTTCTTGATCGGTTTGGACGTCATATCCCTTACGAAATCTGGCAGGAATATGAACGTTTGAAAAAAGGTCTGGGCTATTAAAATAAGTAGAAAATGATCAAAAATATTGTATTTCAGTCTGAAATTTGATAAATAATTATCTTAAAACTTCAGGGTCGAGGGCTTATCATTGTTACTATAAAGGATATAGCCAGAAAGGCTCAGGTCTCTATCGGGACCGTTGACCGGGTACTTCACAAGCGGGGTCGGGTTAAACCTGAAACCGAAAAAAAAGTGCTTCAGGTCATCGAAGAAGAGGGCTACCGCACCAATATCTTTGCTAAGAATCTTAAACTCAAAAAGATCTTTAATTTTGCTGTTCTTATTCCGCGTCCCGAACAGGACAGCCATTACTGGACCCTGCCTATTCGTGGTATTGAACGGGCCCGAAACGAACTGGCTTCTCATCGTATTCAGGTTAAGTTTTTCTTCTTTGATCGTTTCCAGGAAAAATCAGTTCTGCTGGCCGGGAAAAAAATCCTTAAAGAAAACTTTGATGGATTGCTAGCTGCCCCTGTTCTGCCCAGGAGTTTTGGCCAGGTTCTGAACAATTTACCATCTGATCTGCCCTTTGTCTTTTTTGATTCATATGTGCCGGGAATCAAGCCTCTATCTTTTATCGGGCAGGATGCTTTTCAGAGTGGCCTCTTGTCCTCCTGCTTGATGAGGCAAACTATACATCAAGCCGCCGGGAAAATAGCGGTGGTCAAGGTTCTGCCTGAAGATTACCATATTGCCGAAAGAATTAATGGTTTTCTTCACGGAGTTTGCGATTTCCGTGGATTTGAATCGGTGGTGGTTGAGATCAATGGCCAGGCTACTCCTCTGGAGATCAGGCATAACCTGGAAACTTTTTACCAGCGGAACCGAGATCTGGCCGGCATTTTTGTCACCAATGCTATGACTCATAAAGTGGCCGAATGGTGGAAAGCCAAAAGAAGCAAACAACAGCTAATTCTTCTTGGCTATGATCCTATTCCAGCTAATATCAAACTTCTCAAAGACAGAACTATCAATTTTCTGATCAGTCAACAGTCGGAACGTCAGGGGTATGAGGGTATATACGCCCTTTTCCGTCATGTGGTCCTTGGCGAGAAAATCCGTGAAAATATTATGACTCAGATTGATATTATCATGGCTGAGAATATAGACTATTATCAGAGTTAAATTTATAAAGAGGAGAAAAAGGCCCATGGATTCGAAACCAGTCCTCAACGTGAAATCTCTCAAAGAACAGGTCTATGATTTCTTGCGAGAGCAGCTGCGCCGGGGGGAAATTTTGCCGGGTTCAGTGATTGATATGGAAGAAACTTCCAAAAAACTGGGGGTTAGTCGTACTCCTTTGCGCGATGCCCTGCTTCAACTGGAAAGTGAAGATTTCGTAGCTATTTTGCCCAGGCGTAAAGTTGTGGTCAATGTTCTGACTGTCGAAGATATAAAAAATTATTATGAAATCATCGGAGCTCTGGAGAGCATAGCTATTATTAAAGCTTTTGACCGGATAAGCCAGAAAGATATCGATTATATGGAACAGATGAATCAGGAAATGAAAGAAGCCATCGAAGCTAATAATTTTGACCTTTATTATGAGAAAAATCTTAAATTTCACAGTGTTTATCTCGATTTGTGCGGGAATGAAAAGCTAATCCGGATTGTCAATACCTTGAAAAAAAGGCTATATGATTTTCCGCGCCGACAGGGTTTTGTCAAAGAGTGGGAAGAAGCCTCGATCAAAGAACATGCCAGGCTGATCCAGCTTTTGCGTGAAGGCAAAAAGGAAGAAGCGGCCAGGTTTATGCGCGATATTCACTGGTCATATGAAGTTCAGCAAAAGTATATAGTGGAATATTACCAGCAGGTGGAAGCTTCCAATCAAGCTGCTAAATAATTCTGGTCTGGAACCAGCTATCTTTTAAAGATGAAAAATGCTCCCAGCGTAATAAAGAGGAAGCCGAGTAAATAGTTCCAGCGAAAGTCCTCTTTAAGGTAAACTACAGAAAAAACGGAAAAGATAGAGAGGGTGATTATTTCCTGAATGGTTTTAAGCTGGGCGGCAGTTAGCCGACCATAGCCCAGGCGGTTAGCTGGTACCTGAAAACAGTATTCAAAAAAGGCCAGGAGCCAGCTGAAGACAATAGCTTTCCACAGAGGTAAGTTTTTAAAACGCAGGTGCCCATACCAGGCAAAGGTCATGAAGACATTAGAGATGGTAAGCAGGCCAACTGTAATCCAGGGCATCTTTCACCGCGATCAGCTTGAACTAAATATTAGCTGTTTATCTTAGCTGATCTTTCACCCTTGTCAAGGCGGTTGCCGCTGCTGGTTATTTGGTGCCTGGGATGAAAGTTTAAAGATTAAGACGGTAGGTCAGTTTAATCAGAAAAACATTGTCGCCGGGAGCAGTAAATAAATTACCCAGGTCCCGCCACAGCGAAAAATCTCCGGGATGAGCATAATCTGCCCGGTTCTGGGTCCAGACTAAGTAAAGCAGGGAACCAAGACGATATTCCCAGCGTAAAACTATTGTCCCGCGTAGTGATTTGTAGTTAAAGTCAGGATTATAAATATTAAAGGGAGCGGCCGGGCCGCTGCCATCGGGGTCAATCAGGTAATAATTATCCTGATATGAAATTGTCGAGCCTGCCTCGCCAAAAATCAAATAATCATAAGAGCGAGGTCGGTTTAGCTGTTTGAACCGGTCGTATTTTCCAACGGCGATATAGGGCTGAAGATAAACCTGTAGACTGAGTCTGGGATTAAAAATCCAGTTAAGCCTGATTTCGCTGGCCACTACCGTCTGGTCAATCCGGCCGAAAATATACCTCCGGCCAAAAGTGTCGGGCATCAGCTCATCCCGGAAAGAGGTAATCCATTGAGTTTCATTACGATCTTTGCCGGCTGATGGACCAAAAGATAAATTGAAATTAGGCACCGGCTTCCAGCGAAGCCCCAGGCCGACGTCCCATTGATTTCTCTTGTCTTTAGTCCAGCTATAATCGAACGTTTGATAAAAAACAAAAGTCTTCCTCGAATCTGAATCCACCTCATAATCAACTGAAAAACCATCAGGTATTAGGGCCAGAGGCCCACCCCTGGTCAGAGTATTGCTGTAGGACTCTGGATAATAAATAACATCGGCCAGAATGGACCACCAGTTTTTGAAGACTCCCTGGAAATTAAGAAGCCAGCCATCAAAAATCTTGTTGCCGCCAAAATCATAGGTCCTTTCCAGCCCGCCTATCAAGAGAGCTTGCTGAAAAACTCGGCCCGGTTTAGTCCACTGATAGCCATACATGGCCTGCAAATTGATCTTATCAGAAATGGTCCGCTGATAACCGGCGTCATTAGGATCGAATCCAGGCGAAAGTGCCCCGGCTGAGAGCAGAACCAGGGAATGACCCTGTTGTTTGGCTAAGCTGAATTTGCCTGCCCAGCCGGAAAGTCGAGTTGCTTGCGGATCAAGATTCAAATAAGAGGCATCAGGCCGCTGGAAATAATGGAGCGAAGATCTTTGCAGCCGGTAAATGGCCGACTCACTACCCGTGATCAAGGTGCCGCCTGCCCAGCCTCCAATGACCCAGTTTCGCTTTTTATCCAGGAAAGACCAGCCATCAATGGCCAGACTAAAGGCATTGGAAGCTAAAAGGGAGTTGAGGCTGTCCACCTTCAGGTCCCTGAGGACAGAAGTAAACATAAATCCAATCCCCTGCCGGCCACCCTTGAATTCCTTGAGAGCTCTCAAGACTCCGTAGTAGGTCAGCGGCTCCACCTGATCTCGATAGCGGTCGGTCAGGTCATCGACAGTGGCATATTCTTTAGCAGTTAGAGCGCTGATCAGTCCAATGTTCCAGCCCGAGCCCAGTTTGCCGGTCATTTTTAGAGCTCCGAGAATAGTTGTCCGGTCAGGAAAATCAACATAACCATCGTGAGTAACATAGCCCTGAGGAGTTCGCCCAATGCGGCGGCTGTAAAAAAGACTCGGGCTGGGCCAGCTAAGATTGGAACTGATATAAACTCCGCCCCGGCCAAAGTTATTGAAGATAGAAGAGCCCTCAATAAAGAAAGGTCTTTTTTCCTCATAATAGGTCTCATAAGCAGTTAGATTAATAACAGCTGGGTCAACCTCAACCTGGCCAAAATCAGGATTGAAGGTTAAATCCAGGTTCAAATTGCTTTTAAGCCCGGCCTTGAGGTCAAGCCCGATATTACCCTTGTATTTATGGCCTGTTTCAAAAGGGTTACCAGCCTCCGCTGGCTTGAATTGAGCCTGTCCGACCGAATAAGGATAAGCTTCCAGTCGCCGGCCTGGCTTGATATTCTCTATGTTTTCCAGTCGGGCAAAGCGTGACACAAAGGCGTTGTCTTCCTTGGGGACCCAGGCAAAAGAGACCTTTTCGTTTTTTCTCTTTATGATCCGCTGGAAATTAACTCCCCAGAGGTAAGAACTCTGACGTGAGAAGCGTAGCTGGTTAAATGGTATCTTTATTTCGACCGTCCAGCCATCATTGGCTATCTGGGTCCTGGCTTCCCACAGGCCATCCCAGCTCTTATCTTCGCTGATATCATTGTATAAAGCCTTGTCAATTATAGAGCCGGCTGGATTCACCCAGAAAGCATAGCCACTCCTCCGGTCAAGATAGGGATCAAGGCAAAATATGAACCAGTCTGAATCAACAGAATAGTCCCGGCGGCCAAGCTGACCGATGATGCCCTTCTGGTTAGAATCATAACAATAGGCCCCAACATAAAGGTTGGCCTGATCATAGGCCACCCAGACTCTGGTTCTTTCGGAAGCTGGCTGGCCATCAGCCGGGTCAGTTTGAATAAAATCTTCGATGGCTGGATTCAGATAGACTGCTTCGGTCAACCGCCCATCAAGATTAAATGGCTCAGTCAACCGGTAAGCTCTGACAACTTTACTTTCCTGAGCTTTTTTCAATGCTTCTTTGTCTATTTCACTGCTTTTGCTTTGCCCTACCCCCTGAGCCCCAAAGCCTGGAGCAAGGAAGAAAATTGATGAAAATAACAGAGCAATGAAAGTCCTGGCCAAGGTCATTGCTTCTTTCCTCCCGCTGAGAGTCAAAAATCCCACTCATTATTCTTTGGTCGCACCCGTCTTCTATAAATTGAAAAAAATTATAATTTTTATATTAAACCGTCTTTTCTCCTGGTTATTTTATCAAATGCCCGTCCGCATCGAGAAAATATATTTCTCCGAACCTCAGTTCTTTTAAAGACTTTTCCAGTTTTGACCTGTCGCCAACTACCACCCAGATCAGGCTTTCTGGATGGAGAACCTGCCTGGCCGCCTTGTTTAGGTCCTCACTTTTGAGACCATTAATTCTGGCCGGGTATTTTTCAAAATAATCATCAGGCAAATTAAAATTGACCAGTTCGATGAGAGAGCTTTCCACACCGGCCATGGTTTCCCACAGGCCGGGCAGTTGATTGATGCGGCTGCTTCGGGCATTATGGTGTTCATCGCTGGTGATTGGCTTATTGCTCAGAAGGCCTTTGATTTCGGTCAGAATCTCCTCAATGGTTTCTTTCGTCTTGTCGGCCTGAACCGGGGCCACCACCACAAATGGCCTCTGACCACGAGCCTCGATAAGAGTAGAGAAGACTCCATAGCTCCAGTGTTTGTCTTCCCTTATATTCATATTCAGTCTGGAAACAAAATCACCGCCCAGGACGAAATTCATCAGATCAATAGCCAGAGCCTCAGGATCAGAAGAGGAAGGAGCTGGCAGACCAGCTATAACCACCGACTGGGGAGCTTCTGGCCGATCAAGTAGATAAATGGCCGGCTGCTTCCTGAGTGGAACTTTAGCGATATTCTTTTTCGGGACATCCCCAGCTACCCAGTTCTTAAAAACCTTTTCAAGCTCAAGCTTGACTTCTTTCATGGTTACATCCCCGACAATAATCAGGGTTGAATGATTGGGCTTAAACCAGGTCTGATGATATTTTACCAGATCCTCTCTTTTGATCTGGCTGACCGTAGCTTCATAGCCGGAGCCGGTTAAGGGGTGCCCATAAGCATGATTTTCGCCGTAAATCAGGCCGGGCAAAATTCTGATGGCTAACCCTACCGGCGAAAATTTTTCCTGTTGAATTCTGGCCAGCTGGATTTTCTTTATTCTCTCAAAGTCGGCTGGAGGAAAAGCTGGATGGAGAATCAGATCCGAATAGATATCAAGGGCTGGAGTCAATTTATCTTTAAGAACTCCAAGGCTGACAAAGGAAAAATCCAGGGCCGAACCTGCTTGAAACTCAGCTCCGAGTAACGCCAGTTGTTCGCTGATCTCAAGCGATGACCTCTTTTCTGTGCCCTCCTCCAGCATCTGCATGGCTAAGGAAGCTGTTCCGGGCAAAGCAAACTGATCAGCTGCATAACCGGCATCAATGATTAAGCTCATCTTAACATAAGGGATCGAATGGCGTTCAGCCAGGATCAAGTTTAATCCATTGCTCAGTGTTGCCTTCTCAATTCGGGGAAAGGCCGGCGTTGGTGGCTGGCCGGGTTCAGGCAGCTTCTGACGGTCAATGTCGGTTTTAATAGTAGAAAGCTGTGGATAAGGCAAAACTTCCAGGACATAGACGCCATCGGACAACCATTTTCGAGCTGTCTCTTTAATTATTTCCGGGCTGGCCTGCCGTACATGACGAAGATTTTCTTTATAATAGTCAGGCCGGCCGGTAAAGGTTTCGGCTCTGGCCAGAATGTCGGCTTTGCCAGAAAAGCCACCAACCTTTTCCAACCCTTTAATAAAATTGGTCAGGTAGCCTGTTCTGACTCTTTCCAGTTCTTCCGGCTTTGGGCCCGACTCCAGAAAACGGGCCAGCTCTTCGTCAATAGCCTTTTCTACTCTTGATAAATCCACGCCTGGTTTGGCATCGGCTATAATATAAAAAAGCCCGGCAATTTCTCTCAGATCAACGACGGCCGAGACCGAATCAGCCAGCTGGTCATCATAGACCAGCCGTTTATACAGTCTGGAAGTCTTGCCGTCCGCCAGAATACTGCTGGCCAGGTCAAGATAATCAGCTTCGTCCGTTCCCCATTGGGGGATATTCCAGATCTTATAAAGCCGAGCTTGTGGCACGCGGTCCTGGACTTGCTGACGATGTTCACCGTTTCTTTTCGCTATCCAGGCAGCTTGCCTGGTTATGGGTGGGGAAGGTGGAATATTGCCAAAGTATTTTTTTACCCTGGCCAGGGCTTCGGCTGGCTTAATATCGCCTGAAATGACAATCACCGCGTTGTTTGGCCCATAATAACTTGAAAACCAACTGTGGACATCTTCGATAGAAGCCCGGTTGAGGTCCTCGATGGAGCCACCAACTGTCCAGGAATAAGGGTGTCCGCCCGGAAAAACAGCTCTGGCGATTAACTCTTCGGTGATGGCATAAGGTTCATTGGCATATTGACGAAGTTCATTCTGGACAACGCCGCGCTGTTCATCGAGTTTAGCTTGATTAATAGCACCTTTCAGAAAGCCCATCCGGTCTGATTCAAGCCAGAGAACCAGATCAAGTGAGGAAGCAGGGACAGTTTCAAAATAATTAGTTCGATCTTCATTGGTTGTACCATTGAGATCGGTAGCTCCAACTTGCTGAAGTGGTTTAAAATAATCATCATTGTAATGTTCACTGCCATTGAACATCAGATGCTCAAAAAGGTGAGCAAAGCCAGTCTTGCCCGGTTTTTCATCTTTGGAGCCAACATGATACCAGATATTAAAAGCAACAATTGGAGCCTTATGATCCTCATGGAGAATAACAGTTAGACCATTAGGCAAAATATGTTTTTCATAAGGGATATCAATTTCGCCTTTAGTTTGAGCGGATAGATCAGCGCTCGTTCCCATCAGAAAAAAGGCCATAAGAGTTAAAAATACAGCTGTAACAGCCATCAGGTTGCCAGCTAGAAGAGAAATTCTCTGCTTGAACTTTTTCATAAAAACCTCCATCAATTATACGACGTCAGCCAGGCTCATTTTTTTTCAAATTAGTTTTTGGCTCCGCTATCTCAGTCAGCTATCTTCTTACCAAGTTCAAAAGCCTGGCGGCGGTAGTCGGCTTCTTTTTTAGCCTGCCCTCTGTCCTGACAGCTGGCCCCGATTATTCCCACCAGCTCAGATTCGAGATAATTGAACATATCCTTATAAGCCTGAATGGCATTAACGGCGCCAGAGCTGGCCAGATCACGATCGGCGAAAGTGAAAATTAAACCTATTTTTTTGTTTTTAAAGCAGGCATAATCATCGCCGCCAAAAGCGTACCAGCGATCAATGAATAATTTCATCTGAGCGTTAATGGTAAACCAGTAAATTGGATGCACCAGAACAATGGCTCTGGAATTTTTGAGTAGCGGGTAAAGTTTAATCATATCATCTTCCTGGACACACTGACCTGGACCTCTCTGACGGCAGCGATCACAGGCCTGACAGGGATTGATTTTTAGCTGGCCGAGGTTAATGATGGCAGGCTCTCCGCCAGCTTTTTTTACTCCGCGCGAAACACTTTGAGCCAGACCGGCCCCGTAACTATTTTCCCGGGGGCTGCCAGAGAAAATTAAGACTTTTTTCCCCATAAGTTTATTCCTCCTTTTTGTTTCCTGCCCTGCTTTTGCTTACAGTCAGCAGAGCAATGCCAATCCAGACAGCATTCACGCTAACCGATGGCCAGGCGCCAAAGTGATAAGCATTTAATAGCAGGCAGAGACTGCCTATTAGATTTAAAAGTTGATAAGTCAATGAATCTCCGTTTAGCTTTCGGTTGGAAACCAAAAAATAGGCCAGTAGCAATAGTAATGCTCCTGACCAGCCTGTCAGATTAATCAATAAATCAGACAACTTTCTTTACCTTCTGTGACGATTAAAAACGTCATTATACAGCATTAATCTATTTTTCAAAATGAGTAAAAAATGGGAATTGCCCGTCATTAAGATAGAAAGGAGAACAGCTATGACCGAAAAACGTTTTAATCCTCACCCCGACGGTAAATTGAGTGTGGAGGAATTTGTGATTCTGGCCATCAGGTCCTTGAGGATGGGAGACTTTAAAGGGATCCATTCGGTTTACAGCGGATTCAATGAGGCTTTTAAAAAGTATTTCGGCCAGGACCCGGTCCAGGCGACCAATAAACTGGCTGAAGAAAAAAAGATCGAAATCAGGCCAATCAAAGGCGGGGTTTTGCTTTATTTACCGGGCGAAGCTCCTTCCCAATCGAGAGGGGATCAGGCCCTGGAAAAAATGGGCATAAATTTCCCGGATCGTAAATAACCGCAAAGCTAAAATCCGAGTTAAAATAATTTAAGCCTGATTGGTATTGGTAGGTGAATCAGAAAAAGACTTTAATTTATCCCTCAGGGCCGATTCAGCCAGTTTACGCAAAGCTTTAGTTTCTATCTGGCGTACTCTTTCTCTGGTGACCTTTAGCTTCTGACCGATCTCCTCCAGAGTGTGTTCCTGCCCATCTCCTATCCCGAATCTCATCTTAATTACAGTTGCTTCTCTTTCGGTCAGGGTATTGATAGCTCGGGTGATCTGTTCTTTTAAATTAGCCCGGATGACAATATCGGCCGGAGAGGGGTTATAGACATCCTGAACAAAATCGCGCAGGTAACTCTCTTCATCATCACCAATAGGTGAGTCGAGAGAAAGAAGTTCCTGGCTATCCTGCAGAATTTTGGTCACCTTCTGGACAGGCATTTTGACCGCTTCAGCAATTTCCTGAACGGTTGGCTCGCGACCGGTTTTCTGCACCAGTTCCTGGTGAACTTTTTTCAGCCGGTTAATGGTCTCGACCATATGAACCGGGATGCGAATTGTTCTGGCCTGATCGGCAATGGCCCTGGTAATGGACTGTTTTATCCACCAGGTGGCATAGGTTGAGAACTTAAACCCACGGTGATAATCAAATTTCTGAACCGCTCTCATTAAACCCAGGTTACCTTCTTGAATAAGATCAGACAGACTGAGCCCACGGTTAACATAATTTTTGGCGATGGAGACTACCAGCCTGAGATTGGCTTCGATCAACTTGTTTTCGGCATGCTTCTGAATTCTCTCGCCTCGGCTGACATCCATCAGGATTTTCCTCAGCTCAGGAGCCTTTAACCCGGCTTCCTGCCGTAAGTTTTTTTCTTCGGCCTTAACTGATTTTAACTTCTCCTGTAGAGTCGCCGGCACTGATTTGGCCTTATTTTTGGGCCAGGCCAGCTCGATCTCCTCGCGTTTCTCTTCGAGTTCATTCATCAGGCGTAAAATTTCTCTCAATCTTTCGATGGTGCCAGCCATTTTTTCCGGGGATAGGTGGAGCTCTTCCAGAATCCTGTACATTTCGACTATCAATCGTCCTCTTTGAAAGGCAGAGCGGGCAGTGGGCTTAATAGTGTTAAGCTGCTCGGACAGCCTGGAAAATTTTTCCAGTGTCTGACGCAGTTCTTTAACCTTCTTTTTAGCAGCATCATCTTCAAAATCTTCGGCTTCATCAAAAATCCGCAAAAATTTATCGGGCTCTGTTTCTGATATCTCACGTAGGGCCAGGATGTCCTTTATAGCCAATCGGGTTTTGAGGAGAGCTCTGAGCTGGATTTTCCTGCCTCTTTCCATTTGACGGGCCAGGTCAACCTCGTCCTGTTGGGATAGCAAGGAGATCTTGCCCATTTCTCGGAAATAAATTTTTACCGGATCATGATCAGACTCAACCACTTCTGCCGCTGCCGGTACTTCCTCTCTGACAGTTTTGGGCAGTATATCCTGTAGTTCTAATTCATCTAAATCTTCTGCTATAGTTTTCAGCTTGTTAGAGGAAGTAATTTCTGGTTCAATCGCCCTTGATATAAAAAGGGGATTGAGAGTGGCGTCCAGCAATTCGGTCGGTAGAGTCTGTTCCGGACTCATAAACTCGATCTTTTCAGATCTGGTTTTATCACGACTTTTTTTAGACTTCACTCCGTCTTTTTTTACTTGCTTGGTCACTTTTTACCCCAATTAAATGTCGTCCCCAAGCCTGGGGCTCAAGGAAGGCATAACTAAATCAATTTATGTCTCAGCAAAATTCTCTATAATAGATAAGTCACCACCCTTTTTTTGTCAAGTTGTTTTTCATGCATCTTATCTTGAACCAACGAGTTATATATTATAATATAATATCTTAGGAGACTCAATGAGAAGAAAAAGCCTGCTGATTTTAGCCCTGGTGACCTGTCTCTTAATTGGCTTTACCTCAGCTGGTTTTGCCCAGAATAAGGCTAAAGCCCCCTCAACCAAAGAGCTCATTAAGGCCTTGCCCGAGAAATATAAAAAATGGATCGAAGAAGAAGTAGTATATATTATTTCTCCCAAGGAGAAAGAAGTCTTTCTTAGTCTGGAGAACGACCGACAGCGGGATATGTTTATCGAAGCTTTCTGGAAACAGCGGGATCCCAATCCGGATACACCTGAAAATGAGTTTAAGGAGGAACACTATCGCCGGATTAAATATGCTAACCAGCATTTTGGTAAAGAAACGCCAGGTGCGGGCTGGCGATCGGATATGGGACGGATCTATATAATGCTTGGAGAACCGCATTATATTGAAAAATATGAGAACCGGTATGATTTATATCCGACTATAATCTGGTTTTACCAGGGGATGGGGGATTATGGCCTGCCTAATGCTTTTTCAGTTGTTTTTTATAAACCTGATAGCACCAATGAATATATTCTGTATTCTCCTGTCAAAGATGGGCCTCAAAAGCTTATGCCTCACTATAGTGGTGATATGACCGATTATACCGAGGCCTTTCGGAAGCTGGTAAATATAGAGCCTAATGTGGCTAATATTTCTCTCTCCTTAATTGAGGGCGAAACACTGATAGACATCAGACCTTCCATCGCTTCTGATGTTCTTCTCTACCAGAAAATTCCCTATGCTCCCATTTTTAAGGTCAAAGATGCTTATGCTGATAAGCTGATTAAATATAAAGATATTATTGAGGTTGAATACTCTGCCAATTATGTTGATAGCGATGCCTTGGTTAGCGTCTATAAATCTGAGACCGGGATTTATTATGTCCATTATCTTATCGAGCCCAAGAAACTATCTCTGGAGAAAAATGGAAACAATTACCAGGCAACGATCGTCATCAACGGGATTGTGACTGATGAAAATGGGCGTCAGGTCTATCAATTTGATCGCCGCCTGCTGCTTGATCTACGGGGTGACCAGCTGGATAAAATAAAAGACAGATTGATGAGCTTTCAAGATGTCTTCCCCATAGTGCCTGGCAAATACGAACTGAGTATTCTTCTAAAGAATTATGTTTCCAAGGAATTTACTTCGTTTGAAGCTTCTTTGGATATTCCAGAGGGGGGATTACAGATGAGTCCCCTCGTGCTGGCTAACCGTCTGACCAGGAACAATCAATATCGTGGACTTAATAAAGCCTTCCTGCTTAATGATATGCAATTTGTACCTTCTCCGAGGAATGATTTTGTGGTGGGAGATACTCTTTATGTTGTCTTCCAGTTGTGGGGCCTGACTCCAGAATTAAAACAGAGCGGAAGGCTTAACTATGAAATCATGAGAGAAAATGGGGATAAGGTTAAGTCTTTCTCCAGAAAGCTCTCCGATTATCAGACGCCAGGTGTTTTTTATGAAGAAATTTCTCTGGAAAACTGGACACCGGCCAACTATCTGCTCACCGTGATTCTAACTGATAATGATAACAATATTTTGCTTACTCAGAAAGCAAATTTCTTTATCAGCCATCTTCCAGCTCTTTCTCGTTCCTGGGTGATGACTCAACCGGCAGGAGGCGACAGCTCGGCTGAAGTTCAGCATGCTCTCGGGGTCCAGTATTGGAATCGCCAGGACGAGGCCAGGGCAGCCAAATACTTAGAAGCTGCTTATCGTCGGAATCCTGGTGAGGTCTCTTATGCTCTTGATTACTGCCGTCTTCTTTTGGACTTGAAAAAATATCAGGAAGTAATAGAAATAGCTGCTCCTTTTGTCAGTCAACAACAAAACTATGATTTTCTGGAGGTTCTGGGCAAAGCAGCTCAAGCCCTTGGTCAGCATGAACAGGCCATAAATTACTACAAACAATACCTGGCCCACTTTGGAACGAATATCAATATTCTGAATGCTATTGGTGAATGCTATTTGACACTGGGCGATATAGATGAAGCTCTTTATGCCTGGGAAAGATCTTTACAGCTTGAGCCAAATCAGGAAAATGTAAAAGCCCAGGTTAAAGCTTTGAAAGAAAAAAGAAAAAATTAATAAATGTCCTTGGGCGGGCCGCGATCGGCTCGGCTTAATTATGAGAATGGAGGTAATGATGAAAAGGTTAAACCGACGATTTATCTCGATGGCTGTCATACTATTTTTTCTTTTTCTAGGAGAATCGTTGCTTCTGGCTCAAGCCGGCCGGGGCGTGGGCCGACTGGGCGGTCTGGTTCTGGACGAAAATGATCAACCCATTGTTGGGGCCAAGGTGGTAATGAGTTTCATTCAGGAAGCAGCCGGTGGCCTGAAGCTGGAGGCAACAACCAATAAAAAGGGAGAATGGTCTTTTATTGGTCTTGGTTCCGGAAAGTGGTCGCTAATGGCCTCAGCTGATGGTTATGCCCCATATACTCAAGAAGTGACGGTTAGTCAGCTGGAAAAAAATCCAAGACTAATTATTAAATTGAAAAAAGCGAGCACAGGTATGTCAATTATTGAAGATGAATCTTCGCTTAAACTTCTGGATGAAGGTAATGAGTTTTTTAAGGACGGCAAATATGATGCGGCCTTAGCCCTTTATCAGGAGTTTCTGGAAAAGAATCCTGCTGCTTATCAGGTATTGCTTAACATTGGCGATTGTTACCGGGAAAAAGGTGAAATAGATAAAGCTATGCAAATCTACCAGGAAGTGATTGAAAAAGCCAAAGATGATCGGGCTATGGGCGTCAGTATGAAGGCCAAGGCTCTGGCAGCCATGGGACTGGTTTATCTCAAACAAAATAACCTGGAAGAAGCTACCAAGTATTTCAAGCAATCAGTTGATACTGCTCCCCAGGATGAGGTTGTAGCTTTTAATGTAGCCGAAGTCTGTTTCAACAACCAACAGCTGGATGAAGCCCAGAAATACTATGAACTGGCATCGAAGATTAAGCCCGACTGGCCGGATCCTATCCTCAAACTTGGCTATGTTTTTCTGAACAAAAATGATATTCCCAGGGCGATAGAATATTTTGAAAAATTCTTAAAATTAGAACCGCAGGATTCGCCGCGAGTGGCTCTGGTCCAGCAGATTCTTCAGGCCATAAAAAAATAGTTCCACCTCTGGCCTGAAACCGATTGGAAGAATGACCGCAGGATGAGCAAGAAAAAAAAGCGGACCAAAAAGGCCAGGCAGTCTGAAAATAAGGCTGGCCAGCGCGACTATGGTCCGAAAGAAGATGAAGGCGGGAGATTAAAAAAGGCAGAAGAGCAATCAGAAGAAAGTCGAGCTAAAAAAAAACAGGCTCTGATCTGGTTGACCGTGGGCCTAATCCTGGCCGTGGTCGGTGTGATGGCCCTTCTCAAGTTCAGAACGCCATCGGCCGACCGGGAGCGGGCTTCTACTTTTAATCTACTGTTAATTACACTTGATACTACCAGGGCTGACCATCTCGGCTGCTATGGGTATAAGAAGGCAGCGACACCTAACCTTGATCGACTGGCAACTGAAGGCTGGCGTTTTAATCGGGTCTATTGCTCAGCTCCGCTCACCCTTCCTTCTCATGTCACAATGTTAACCGGTCTTGAACCTGTGGCTCATGGTGTTCACAACAACGGACACTACTTAGCAGCCGGAATTAAAACCATTACCGAAGTTCTGGCGGCCAGGGGTTACAAGACAGCGGCCTTTGTTTCCTCCTTTTCTGTTGACTCGAGATTCGGCCTGGACCGCGGATTTGAAGACTATGATGATACCTTCGAGGCAGATCTCCCTTTTAAAACCAATAATGCCGAGCGGCGGGCTGAAGCCACTTTTGCTCGCTTTTCTGCCTGGCTGGAAAATAATTATAGGGATAAGTTTTTTAGCTGGATACATTATTTTGACCCTCATTTGCCTTATGATCCCCCTTCTCCTTATAAAGAAGATTATGCTGACCATCCCTACGACGGCGAAATTGCCTATATGGATTTTTATTTCGGCAAAATTCTGGAAGCACTGAAGTCGAAAGGATTGCTGGATAAAACGATTATTATCATAGCCGGGGACCACGGAGAAGGCCTGGGGGATAAGGTGGAAAGAGGCCATGGCTTATTCCTGTATGAAGAGACAGTGCGCGTCCCGTTAATTATCTGGAATAAAAAAATATTTCCAAAGAAAGGGGTGGTAAATCAGACTGTCAGGTTACTGGATATTGCACCGACTGTTCTGGAGCTGAGCGGTGCTGGGGCCAGCTCCTTGCCTGTTCAGGGGAAAAGCTTGTTACCGCTAATGGAAGGAAAAGAAAAGAAAGACAGAATAGCCCTCATCGAAACCTTTTATCCTCGAGAAAACTTTGGCTGGTCAGAGCTGGTTGCTCTGGTAGCTGACAGATGGAAATACATTCAGTGCCCGCGACCTGAACTTTATGATCTTAAGACTGACCCGGAGGAAAGGAAAAATCTTTTCGATTCCTCACCAGACATTACCACCAAGCTGAGAAAGCAATTGGAGGCTGAGCTGCTGATGGCTGGGGGCCAGGAGATGACCAAGCCTTCTGGCAGTGGCCCGACTGCTGCTGATACTGAAAAGCTTCGTTCTCTTGGCTACTTGAGTTTTGCACCGGCCAGGGTAGCTTCTGTCCTTCCTGATCCAAAAGAAAAAATTGATCTTTTGAATTTAATTCAGCAAGCCCAGATGGCTGAATATGAAGAAAGATATGCCGAAGCCGAGCAAATTTATTTTAAGATTATGGATGAAATACCCGATTCGCCAGCCAGCTATGTCAATCTGGCTATTGTTCAAGCCCGTCAGAGGAAAATGGAAGAAGCTGTGGAGACATTGAAAAAAGGCCTGGCCAGATTACCTGATTCTGAAATAGTTCTCGTTCGGCTGGGCCATACGTATCTGGTCAGCGGGAAGGTGGCTGAAGCTTTTTCTACCATGAATAAGGTGCTGCAGTTAAACCCGAGAAATGTTGATGCTCTGACCGTTTGTGCTGGTATTCTCGATACCCTGGGCCGGAAGGAAGAAGCCAGGAAGTATTATGAACAGGCTCTGGCTGTCGAACCGGAGAGCAAGTTTCTAAGAATGTCTTACGCTGGCAATCTGGCTTCGAGCGGTAAGCTCAAAGAAGCTATTGAAATCTACAAGAAGCTTATAGAGGATTATCCGGGAGATCAGTCCTTTTATCAACTTATTGGTATTGCTTATTCTTACCTTGGGGAACATGACCAGGCTCTATTTTATTTGAGACAGGCTCTGGCCATCATGCCTACCAGATCCGGCTACTTTAATCTGGCTGTAGCTTATGAAAAGGCTGGAGATGTGGCAAATGCCATAAAATATCTCCGCCTTTATCTCGAAAATTCGACCGGAGATGATCCGGGAAGTATTGCTCAGGCAAAAGCTGAGCTTAGCCGGCTAGAAAAGCAGGCAGGACAGGTTAATTAGAATTTTTTTGGACTTTGGAACCCCGAAACCCCCCAATAGAGATAATATTCCAGCCGTCTGGTTAGCTTCTGCCTGTAATTAGCTTTTTCCTGCCCAGGCCCACAGGGTGATTGACCTTTTGGAGTGCACGGCCGTGTTAAATTTAATTGGCAATTTGGCCATGCTCAACTTTCTATTTGTCCACCTTATTTAGCTCCCTGAAAACAGAGAGCTAAAACATAAAGGCTGGTCAAAAATCCCGCTCTAAATAAAAAACCCGTCCCCCCGGCGGGGGGACGGGTCTTGAATTGAGGTCTGAGCTAACTTAGAAGGAAAATTTGAAGCCCAGTCTGGCTGACCAGGCTTCCATTCTGGTGGTCCACATATTGAAAGCTGGGTTCGGTGGATAACCAGGATCGCTCGTCGCAATTCTGTTATTAAGATCTTGGGCTAATGTTCCATCAAGAAATTCCACATCATCTGCCCATATTGAGACTCGGTTAAGGGTGTTACTCTTAGCGGTTATTGATTTGGTATTGGTTACATTGTTAATCTGGGCGTTAATAGAGAAGGAATAGCGGTGGGCAAAACGCAATGTGTATTCCAGATACAGGTCAGCCCAGGCGGCCCAGGGTAGACGACCAAGATCTCCATAACCGTAAGGATACATATAGGTATTGTTAATATTGAGCAAGCTACTCCGTGGAAGGCCACTTCTACAATAAGCGGTTAAACCAACAGTCAAACCAAACGGGAAAGCATAAGAACCATAAGCTTTGAAGTAGTGGGTTCTATCCTGTGGGAGCGGCCCATCGAGAGGTCTGCCATCGATTTTATAATGCATGAACCAGTAATCAAAGTATCTTTCTACGTTGGGTGAATTACGTCCGCTTTCATCGGGAGAGCTTAAACCGCCATAGTTGCCTTCAACCCGGCTTAAAGTATAGTTAATACCGCCCTGCCAGTGATGGCTGAATCTCTTTTCTAAGGAGACGTTCAGCCCATAATATTCTCTTCTGGCTTTTGGCTCAGCCCAATACCAGTAATAATTAATGGGATTTTCGTCTGGATGCTCTGCTATCCACCCGGCTGGATTGGCCATCCACTCAGGATTGATCTTCAGCAGTAAATCGGCAAATTTCCCACCTTCAGAACCAGGTTTTGTATAGCCATAACCAGGATTGGAAATGTAATAAACTTCACTGTTCATGCCAGTTTCTGGATCTTTTACATATACTCCTACATCTTCAATTGTTCTGATCAGATGATTCTGGACAAAACGCAGAGACAATGAAACATCTTCTGTCAGTTTCTTTTCGATTCCGAAGGAAAGATTCCTCTGGGCTACGGGCTTCAGGTTAGGATCAACAGTATCAAATGAAACTTGACGGTAATTAATGCTTCCGGCATAGGTGTTGCCATTTTTCTGACTGGCAAAATCATCAATCTCCCCGCTGGCTGCAATTTTGGTCCAGTCAGGATCCTGTAAGGCATAATAATCAGATACCCACTTAAAACCACCAAATGCGCCCTCAGCCATGTAGAGCTTCATAACATCATAGTAAATGCCGAAGTGGGCAAATATTTTCAGGCTGGAGTCACCAAAAACATCATAAACTGCCCCGATTCTTGGAGCCAGCTTGTCGCCAAAACTGAATTTAATGGGCTTGACGTTGGCCAATTCTGGATTATTAGTGGCAAAAGAAGGAACATATTCAGATTCAGTTCTTAAGCCGTAGTTAATGGTTAATCTGTTGCCTATTGTCCAGGAGTCCTGAATATAAAGAGCCCAGTTATTGCTGTGTACATTCCACTGATAACCATAAACTGAAGTAAAACTGCTTCTGACCATATAATAACCATAATAACCGTAATATGGATTGGGAGTTACACCATCTTCAAGAAACGGAGGAGCACCTGCCCCAACAGGGAAGCCCAGCCCGGTATAGGTTCGGCCGAAGTAGAGGTTAACCAGGGGATGAGGAATTATCTGATCAACATTTTCATGGAGGTAAATCCACTGAAGACCGGCTTTGAAGGCATGCTCACCAGCAAAGTTAACATAATAAGTTACGTCAAGGTTAGTACTAAAGTTGTCGTAAAGTCTCTTCTTGTAATCCCAGGCAGTAGAGTAATTTGTCCAGCCAGAATAATGGAGAAGATCCGGATTAGCAATGTAGAAAGGATCGTTTAAATATTTTGTGTAGTTCGCATTGCCAGAACTGAAAGCGTACATGGTATGATCAGGTGCCTTTACCCCGGGGTTAGTCTGGTTCTGCAGATGATAGCCTCCCCGTAGACTTAACAACAGGTTATTGCTGGCGGTATAATCAATCGAATAAGCCGCATTCCAGTTTGGATAGTCATATCCATAGTTGGCATAATCTGTAGCAGGGTTATCGGTTCCGTTAACACTGGGAATAGTCCCCTTATAAGTATAGAAATTATTGACATAACTCAGCGAGACTCTTAACCCCCTGGCTGGGGCCGCTGTCAATTTTACCGAACCGTTATAATACTTATTTGTTTGCTTGAATTCATACCACGGGCCCTGTCTATTATTGAAATCTCTGAGAGCCTTGGTCTGAATGTAAATCGGGTCGAATGAAGCGAAGAACCACAACCTATCTTTCAAAATATAACCACCAAGGCTAACGATTCCTTCGAGCCGGTTGTATTTGTCTCGTTTTTTACCGCCGTCAAAATAAAGGTCATCATCACTTACATATTCGTACTGGCCATATACATATGGATTCTGGCGTAAATATTGGCGGTCTTTTCCTTGCATCCAGAGCTTGTTGTTATTATAGTAACCCATAAGGTCGCCATGGAAGGTGTTTCCACCAGAACGGCTGATAACGTTAACCACACCGCCCATTGAGCCACCAAATTCAGCATTGTAACCGGAAGCGGTAACTTTAACTTCATCTACCAGCTCGAGAACAACATTTTGACCTCTTGTTCCGAGGTGTATATTGGTGATGTTTGCCCCATCAATATACCACATATTCTCAGTACCAGTAGCCCCGTCAACTGAAAGACCACCTGTAATCCCTTCGCTGGTAACGCCAGGCATCGTACTGATTAATGTATCAAAGGTACGACCACGAGGCAGGCTCATAAAGACCTCTTTCGTCATGACCTGGCCCTTGACGGTGCTTTTGACGTCAACTAATGGGCTCTGGCCAACAACGGTAACCTGTTCTTCAATAGCCGCCGGTTCCATGGTAACATTGATCACCAGAGTTTGAGATAACTGGAGGACAATGTCCTTTCTGACCAGAGTCTTGAAACCGGGCAGACTATAAGTTAACTGATAAGTTCCGGATGGCAGAGCCATCAAACGGTAAGCGCCGGTAGCATCGGTCACAGTGGCTGCTTTACCAACCAGTCTCGGGCTGGTGGCCTCAACTGTAACGCCCGGGAGTGGATTGCCCTGGTCATCGACCACCTTACCAGTAATCTTCCCTTCAGGCATGATTTGAGCGAAAGCAGTGCTGCCGGCGATGAGAACGAGAGCCAGCATAAAAACTAAAGCTTTTTTCTTCATTCGAATTACATCTCCTTTCGAATGATTTTTGTTTCCTTTGCCCTGGAATGATTTAGAATTAAATCATCCCAACCCAACCTTTTAAAGATGATTATCCTTTTCCTTCTTGCTTCTATCACCTCCTCAAACATAAAATTACTTTTCATTTCACTTATATGAAGTGCAACTTTTATGCCAGAAAAAATAAATATGTAAGACATGTATTATCAATAACTTAACATCAGCACCGAAGCCGCCTGTTCATGGATTTGGATAAAAATCCAAAATATTGGATAAAAGCTATTTTGGAAAAACCCAACGTTTTATTGGCTATCACCTGTCTAGCCAGCTGGTGGGCGATAGAGGATTCGAACCTCTGACTTCTACCGTGTGAAGGTAGCGCTCTGCCTCTGAGCTAATCGCCCGTTTCCATTGCCTTTTTAATTTTATTAAAAAAACTCCTGCTGTCAACCTGAAAAAAATTGCGGGCTTTTTCAAAATATCTCATTTAAGAAAAAATAATCAGATAAGGTGATCTAATTGTCGACGTAACATAAATAGCCAGTCAAAAAATTCATTTGACAGGGATTTTTTTTAGTTTTATAAATAAAAAGGGCTAAAAGAGAATGGGTATAAAGCGCTGTCCCTATTGCCGGGCTTTAATCAGCGACCAGGATGAGTTCTGTAAAAACTGTGGTACCAGACTACTTTTTCCTGAAGATGAAGAAATAGAAGAGCCAATTCCAGGCGATAAAATAATCGAAGATGACCGCCCGCCGGAAGGGGAGGAAGAAGAGTCTGAAGTCGGGAGTGAATCTGAATCGACCGAGATTTTTCCAGGCGAAAAAGATGCTCGATTCGGTGAAGAGGGAGAGCTGGAAGAAGAGCTGGTGACGGAAGAAGAACTCGAAGAAGTCATCATAGTTGATGAAGAAGCAGCCCATGGCCAGAAAACTCCGACCGACACTGCCAGGGAGTCGGCTGAAAGAAAGGAATCCAAAAAGTCTGCAGAAGAGCTGATTTTTACTCAGGTGGAAGAGGAACTGCCCTTCCCGGAAGAACAGAAAGAAAAGATGGAACCCGGTCTGGTGACCAGAATGGTGGAGGAACTTCAAAAAGAGATAAAGACTGAAGAGACTTCAACCGCTGAAAGGCCAGGCCCGGGTCTGGTAACTCAATTAGTTCAGGAGCTGGAAGCTGAGACTGACACTCAGAATAAAGAGGAAAACAAAGGCGGCGAAAAAGAAAAAAGTGAAGGACAAAAAATGGCAGATGCCTTCAGCACGGCCGAGCTGGAAGCAATCGGTCCGACGGTAGAAATGGGTCAAAGACAGGTTGAAGACTTTCTTAAAATTCTGGAAGAAAAAGAAAAGGAAAGAATAAAGATCAATCAAGATAAAAAAGAGGCGGAAGAAACCGATAATATACCTCTCTGGGTTTCTGATATTAAAGATGCTTCAACTGAGTGGCTGGAGAAAGACCAGGATATTTCACGCCCCGGGGAAAAGGCGACAGATGAGCTTTATACGGATGAAGAATTGCCTGGAGAAGAATTGCCTTCCCAGCCAACAATGGGTTTTCCGGAAAAGGTGACCAGGAGTGAGCTGGAGCTCGAAGAAAGTCGAGATTTAGAGATGGAAATAGAAGAGGAAGAAGAGGAAACAGAGTTCCTGTATGAACCAAAAACAGACACGGTCTGCCTGGGAGAAGAGGAAAACCGGAGTTTGTCGGCTCCTGCTGCCCGGGGGATAACACCTTTGGCTCCGGGTGCGTTTATTAAAGCTAAGGTGTTCGATTTGCTGTTTATTGTTCTACTCTGGCTTCTAACCATCTGGCTGGCCGCTCGCTCCATGCAGGTGACTATCTTTAAATTGCTTGGTGGAGCCACCACCAGCTTGCTTGTCTTCCTCCTCATTCTGGTTTCTATTTATTTCTTCTTGTTTTATTTCTTTATTGGAGAAACCCTTGGCGATCGCCTCTTCCGCGAGAATGAAGACTGAACTTTGATTTAGATATCGGGCTTTAAATTCCCAGAGATAATCTTTCAGCTAAAGCGGCAGGCAGGTCAGTAGCGAGAATTTTCCTTTGTGATTCGGCGATATTATATTCAACACGGTTAAACTTAAGACGGTTATTTTTTGAATCATAAACGGCATAAGCAGCCCGTGGATCGCGGTCGCGTGGTTGGCCGACGGAACCAGGGTTAATCAGATAGCGGGCTCCCTTTTCTAATTTAATTTCAGCCGGGAATTTTTCGATGAATGTCCCTTCTACCATTTCTTCCCTTTCCACATAAACAAAGGGGAAATGAGTATGGCCGAAAAAACAGACCGGTGTGCTGATATAACCGAAGGCTTCAGCCGCATCAAATTCTCCAAAGATATAATAATCTTCGTCGAAAGGCGCACCGTGACAGATGGTAATGTTGTCGTGAACAATGAGCGGACTTTTAGCCAGGCTGGCCAGGAAATGGAGATATTTTTTATTCAAAGACTTCCTGGTCCATTCTATACCGGCCGCAGCTATTGGATTAAAGGTCTGAATAGAATCCAGACCGGCCACAGCTTTGTCGTGATTACCTCTAACCAGAGAAAGGTGAGCCAGAGCCTGGACCTGCTGAATCACCTCATTAGGAGAGGCCCCATATCCAACCAGATCGCCAAGAAAAAGATAGTGATCAATCCTTTTTTTCCTGGCATCCTTCAAGACCGCTTCCAGAGCTTCCAGATTGCCATGAATGTCAGAAAAAACTAAATAGCGCATCAGTCTTAACTCCTGCTGGCTTCGTATAGTTTATCAGCAAAATATGAACTTCTAACCAGAGGTCCGCTGGCCACTTCTTTAAACCCAAGTTCAAGGGCCAGTTGTCGAAGCTCTTCGAATTCTGTTGGCGGATAATAGCGTCTGACGGGGGCCTGCTGTCTGGTAGGCTGAAGATACTGGCCAATGGTCAACAACTCACAGCCATTTTCTCGCAGGTCAAGGAAGGCCTGCTTCAGATCAGCCAGGCTTTCGCCCAGTCCAACCATCAGGCCGGATTTGGTCAGAGCCCCGTGCTCATGGGCCAGCTGGAGCAAACTAAGTGACCGGTAATAGTTGGTAACCGGCCTGTTTATCTCTGGATAGAGATTGGCTGTTGTTTCCAGGTTGTGGCTGACCACTTCCGGCCCAGCGGCCAGGACGTTCAATAAGGGGCCTTGCTCTCCTTTAAAATCAGGAACAAGAACCTCTACCTTGACCTGAGGATAGTTGTCCTTAATTAATTTTATCGTTCTGTAAAAAACTTCGGCTCCACCATCAGGCAGGTCATCTCTGGTAACCGAAGTTATGACCACATAACGCAGGCCCATGGCCCCGACTGCTGCCAGCACCTGTTGTGGTTCAGTTTCATCTAACGGTTGCGGCCGTCCCTTATCAACCGCGCAGAAAGCACAGTTTCTCGTACAGATATTTCCCAGGATCAAAAAAGTAGCAGTCTTCCTTTCCCAGCATTCTCCGATATTAGGACAGCGTCCGCTTTCGCAGATAGTATGAAGCCTGCCTTTTTTTAAAAGTCCAGCTACCTGGAAATAGGAAGATTGAGAGGGTAGCCTGGCTTTTAGCCAGTCAGGTTTTCTGGAATAGTCCAACCTTTTGACCCGATTTTTAAACTTTTTGGAAAATTAGACAGACCTTCCCGCGTGTAAGGGTTCAGTATTCGAAATCTCGTTCTCTTTTTAACCGCCGGCGCATTCTTTTTCTGGCCTGGGCATCTTTTAGCCGGCGTTTTTCTCCAGGTTTCAAATAGACAGAATGCTTCTTGATTTCTTTGATAATTGCTTCCTGCTGAACTCTTCTTTTAAACCGCCTGAGAGCTGATTCTAAACTTTCTCCGTCTTCAACAACGACAAAAGCCACTAACTGTCACCTCCTTACATGTGGAAAGTCGGTAATTTTATACCCGATTATCGGTCAATTGTCAAGAAAAATAGCCTGTTATCGAAGCTGGCTTTCTTTCAATCGCCCGCCAGCTTTTCTGATGACAGCCCTGGCTCCGATGACCAGAGGATCAATGAGAGGAACGGGCAGGTCTTCGGGGCTGAGGACGAGGGGAATTTCTGTACAACCAGCAATAATGGCCTGGGCTCCGGCCTCTATTAGTTCATCTGCAGCTTCAACCAGCAGCTTTTTCGGCTTCCGCCCTTTGCCCCCGGCCTTTATGCCTTCCTGCCCATAGATAGCTTCCATGATTTTTTTCTGGCTTTTTTCTGAAGGATTAAGAACTTCTATTTTTTTCTTTTTGAAAGGCGGGAAAAAGATGCCGGTGGCGATCGTTCCTTCAGTGGCCAGCAGCCCGACTTTTTTCACCTCGGGGTTAAAAGTTTTCAGATAAGAAGCAGTCTCTTCGATCAGATTGACCAGCTTTAGCCTGGTCGCCGCTTTCAACTGGTCAAAATAATAATGAGCGGTCAGGCAGGGAATGACGGCCAGGTCAGCACCGGCTTTTTCCAGAAATTTTAATCCATCCCGCAGAGCCGGCAGAGGGCTCTGACCATGGTAGAGAATAGCAGCAGTCCGATCCGGAATGGATGGGTTATCCAGAATAATAATCTTTAGATGCTCCTGATCTTTTCTGGCGGCGGTGTTGTCGATAATTAGTTTAAAAAATCTGGCGGTAGCCTCGGGCCCCAGGCCACCCAGAATCCCTACTGTTTTAGTAGTATTTCTGTTTTTATTCATCTTTTGTTTTCTCCAGATAAGCTGCTATTTTTTCAACAGGCAGAGCGTAAGCGACTCGTCCTTTCTGGCCCTGGACAGTGGTAGCTTTAAAAAGTGAATTCAAAATAGCTTCTTCCGAGGCCTCCACGGCAGCCTGGAAAAGAGCAGACATCGCTTCGTTGCGAAGAACTTCTATCTTCATGGTCAGGCCGGCCGGTCCTGGTCGATTTGGTTTTAACCTTAGCTCGGCAGCTGTGGAAAAAGCAATCGCATAATCGCCACTCCCATTGGAATAATAACTGCCCGTCCTGGCCAGACCAGCCAGCGCTCTTTTGGCCAGCCGTTTTAAGTTGCGGCTATCCAGGGGAGCATCGGTTGCCACCACCACCAGACAGGAACCATCAACCTGGCCGTTACCTTCCATCTGACTCAGGCTGACTTTTTGACCCAGTATCTTATCAACGGGAATCCCATTTATCTGCAGCACACCGCCGAAGTTGGTCTGAACCAGGACACCAACGGTATAACCGCCCTTCTGGACCGGAAGTTTTCTGGAGGCGGTGCCGATGCCTCCCTTAAAATCAAAACAGGTGGTGCCGGTTCCTGCTCCCACCGAACCCTCTTCCACCTGACCAGATGTCGCCGCTTTAATGGCGGCCAGCACGTCTTGTTTAGTGATAGCCAGCGCTCTAATATCATTGAGCCAGCCGTCGTTTGTTTCTCCAACTACCGGGTTAACTGATTCTACCTGTTCATTGCCGGGCAGGTTTAGAATGTAATCAAGAATCGCCTGACAGGCGACCGGTACACTGAGAGTATTGGTCAGAACGATAGGGGTTTCGAGATAACCCAGTTCTTCTACCTGAGTTGAACCGGTCAATTTGCCAAAGCCGTTGGCCACACTGATGGCGGCCGGTACTTTTTCCTGGAAAATATTACCTTCGTGAGGAAGGATGACCGTGACCCCCGTTCTAATGTCAGAACCTTTGATAATTGTCTGGTGACCGACCCTGACTCCAGCCACATCGGTAATGGCATTGAGCGGCCCCGTTTCCAGTACCCCTATCTTTAACCCTAAGTCACGAGCTCGAGGCCGAACCTCCTGGCCGTTTAGACTGGAAAAGAGTAAACCCTGAGAGATCAAAATTAAAACAGGAATAAATTTCATCGTTTCTCCTTGGAGTTTGTTTGATTTTTTCATAGGTCAATTTGTTTTTATTTCTGCCATTCACCGTCATCCTGACCAATTTTCCTTTCAACCTTAATCACTTTATTCATTCTATATTTAATCTTCTATTTAATTTTCTATCAGCGGCCAGTGTCCGCTCAGCCAGAATAACTTCTGTTTTATTTTAACTTTTTCTCTAACCTGGTTAAATCCCTTCTGTCATCTCTTTTTCATCATTTCTGGCCACAGTTCTAGGTCGTATTCAAGGTCCCCAGCTGAATTTTTGACTTGATATCTGGACGCTTGAGGACTATAAAAATGAATCAGGAGATCAATGGTCAAAGCCCTGGCAGAATTTGATGAAGGGCACAGAAACCAAGTGAAGTTATGGAACCGGGCTCTTTTAATCATTTAAGATAATCTAACGGAAAAGATATAACCGGATAGAAAGCGCTGAACTAGAAGGGAAACAATAAAATGGCCAATGAAATAAAATATTTGAGCCTCGGAGGGCTAAACTGTCTTCCCTGGTTGATTCACGGTTTTGGTCTGGCCGACTTTAAGCTGGAAGATCTTAAGGTTCATCCAGAGTTAGCTTCCTTTCAGCCTGTTGAGATGAATCAGGAGCATTCAACCAGAGTTCTGGTGATCGAGCAACAACCGGAGTCAAAGGTCTCAGCTGACGGGCTGATCACCTCCAGGCCGGGACTGTTATTAATCGTCAAAACGGCTGATTGCCTGCCTCTCTTCCTGGTTGATATAGAACAGCGGGTGATCGCTGCTGTCCATGGCGGCTGGCGAGGAACAGGTGGTCGAATTGTTGAAGCTGCCTTTGAGTTAATGAGAAAGTCGTTTTCGACTCGTCCTGAGCGGACTTTAGCTGCTCTTGGCCCTGCCATTGAAGCCAGATGCTATGAAGTCGGGCAGGAAGTCTATGATTTTTTTCTGAGGCAGGGCTTTCCTGCAGACGGCATATTTTTATCTGGAGATAAGCCTGGCCATTTTTACCTTGATCTCCGGGCTGCTAACCGCTGGCTTCTGAGCAGAGTTATCGGGCTTCCTGCTGAAAACATTTTTTCCCTGGAATTATGTACTTTCTGCAGGCCTCAACTCCTGTCTCACCGCCGGCAGCCAGCCGACCCAGCGCGTCTTATAAATTTTATCGGGATAAAAAATTGAGCTACTTTAGTTCTCTATGATTCGGGTTTTATAAATTTTTGATTCAAGTGAGCAAAGGGAAAAAGAAGAGAAAAAGATTGATTTCAGCCAGGCTCCTTACCTGAGGAGAGAATCCAGATGAAATTATAGTCAACATTTCTGGTCAGGTTGATTTCAACCTGGCTTTAAATTAAGATATAGAAAAATATAAATATTCTTTTTAAGCTAATGTTGTGTCTATTTAATAGTTAAGGAGCTTATTATGGACAAAAGTCTGATGGTCGTGGGTGATGTTGAGCTGCCAGGTATTCCGGTTTTTAAAAAAGGTAAAGTCAGAAATGTGTTTGATCTTGGAGATAGGCTTTTAATTATAGCTACGGACCGGATTTCAGCCTTTGACTTTGTCTTACCCTCATTGATTCCTTATAAGGGACAGGTTTTGACCCAGCTTTCCAGGTTCTGGTTTGATTATACTTTTCTGGTTTGCCGTAACCATATGATTTCAACTGAGATATCTGATTTCCCGGCCGAACTGCACCAGTTTGCCGATCTTCTTTATAAACGTTCCATGCTGGTGAAGAAAACCCGGGTAATTCCCATCGAATGCGTTGTCCGTGGCTATCTGTCCGGCTCGGGCTGGAAAGAATATCAGGAGACAGGAAAGGTGTGTGGAATAAAGCTGCCCAAGGGCTTGCAGGAATCATCCCGGCTGGATGAGCCTATTTTTACTCCTTCTACCAAGGCTGATGTCGGTCATGATGAGAATATTACCTTTAAAGAAATGGAAAAAATCGTTGGCTCCGAGCTGGCTGATAAGATCCGCAAGATCAGTCTTGAACTTTACCAGAAGGCTTCTCTTTATGCGATTTCCAAGGGAATTATAATTGCCGATACGAAATTTGAATTTGGCCTGGATGAAAACGAGGAGTTGATACTGGTGGATGAACTTTTTACTCCTGATTCGTCGCGTTTTTGGCCACTGGCCACTTATTCTCCAGGTAAATCACAGCCCAGCCTGGACAAACAATATGTCCGTGATTATCTTTTAAGCACAGGCTGGGACAGAAAGACGCCACCTCCTCCACCCCTACCGCCAGAGGTTATAGAGCAAACGTCCCAGCGCTATCTGGAAATTTACAGGTTATTGACCGGCAAAAACGATTTACCTTGAGACGGATTTAAGGGTTATTTAATTATTTAATAAGAAACCAGGCAGAGAAGGATAAAGTGATAGCTGACGGTGTGGTTGATCTCCACGTTCATTCATATTTTAGCTGTGACGGCGATTATTCACCACGTGACCTGGTCTCAATGGCCAGAGAACATGGCTTTAGAGCTATAGCCATTGCTGATCATGATACGGTAGAAGCTTATCCGGAAGCGCTCAGAGCTGGAGAGGAGGCCCGAATTGAGGTTATTCCCAGCATTGAAATCACCACTGTCTTTGATGGCCGGGAATTCCACCTGCAACTGCCGTTTGTTAACTGGCGCAGTCAGGCCATTCGCTACATAGTAAATTATGTAGCCCAATCCAGACTGAAAGAGGCCAGGAGACGGGTAGAGTTATTAAAAGAACAGGGATTTGACCTCGAGTGGGAAGAAGTCTGGGAGAAATGCGCGGGTATTCCCCCTCTGGGGGTCAAGATTGCCCGCGTTTTGCTGGAAAAACCAGAAAGCAGACAGAACCCACTTCTAAAAAAATATTATGACAGTGATAGCCAGGTTGTTGCTCCTTATCTCTTTTATCAGGATTATTTTACGGAAGGTAAGCCTGCCTTTGTCCCCAAGAACCATATTCCTCTGAAGGAAGTCCTGTCTCTGGCACCCGAGACAGAAGGAGTACCAGTCCTGTCTCATCCGGGTGCTTATTTCCAGCAAACGACTCGAGAAGATCTTGTCTTCCTTAAATATCTTGGCTTACAGGGACTGGAAGTCTATACTTCTTATCATCAGCCAGAGCAGACCGAATTATACCGCCGGCTGGCGGAAGAACTTAATCTGGTGGCCACCGCTGGCTCTGATTTTCACGGTCAGATTAAACCGCACGTTTACTTCGGACTGATCAAAAACGGCAATTATGACATGGTCGAAAAACTGAGGGAGAGGAAGGGCTGATGCACTTTAACTGGCTGGACATTATTCTTATTGTCATTTTGCTGTTAACTTTTATCATGGGTCTGATCAAAGGTTTGCTGCGTCAGGTTTTAGGTCTGGCCGGAGTGATTATTGGCTTAATTGTAGCCTCGAGAAATTATGGCTGGTTATCCTGGAAGCTTCATTCCTCGGTGAGTTCTGATTTCTGGAGAAATTGCCTGAGTTTTTTGCTGATTTTTATCTCTATAGTTCTCCTGAGCTGGTTACTGGGAGTATTGCTGGGCAAGCTGATGAAAGGTCCGCTCAGCCTGCTCAATCATCTTCTGGGAGCAGCTTTTGGGTTAATTAAAGGAGTGTTGATCTGCGCGGTAATTGTTATGGCCCTGGTTGTTTTTGATTTCGGGCAGCCAGCTATGATCGGTTCCAGGTTGGCCCCGTCCTGTCTTCGTGTTTCCAAAGCTATGATTAACTTGATTCCGGCCGATTTAAAGGCTAAATTTAATGATAACTGGAGGAAATTTCAGGGCAAGGGAGGAGGGGAAAATGAGCAAAAAATTTGAGGAGCTTAATATCCATCAGAAGCTGGAGAATCTTATCGCCGATATGATAGAGAAGGAGATCCACTTAAAGGAAGCTCAAGCCGAATTTGAGAAAATTTATCTGGAGACAGCCAGCGCCCGTTATAAGGGGAATAAAACTAAAATTGCTCAGGCCCTCGGGATCCACCGGAATACCCTTCATAATAGATTAAAGGCCTTAAAAATCAAGGTAAAAAAATAGCAGTCTTTACTCCTGCCTGCTAAAATTTACATCTCAGATCTTGACAAGGTTTTTGTCATAATTTATAATTTAGCAGTCAACAAGCAAGAGTGCTAATTTAAATAAAAGAGATAGGAGAAAGGAGGTAAAACATGAAAATTCAACCTTTGTATGACCGAGTTCTGTTGAAAAGAGTGGAAGAGGAAGAGGTCAAACGTGGCAGCATAATTATTCCTGACACTGCCAAGGAAAAACCACAGGAAGCTGATGTCATTGAAGTTGGTACAGGAAGGGTAAATGAAAGTGGAAAAACTATTCCCTTAAGCGTCAAAAAAGGAGATCGGGTGCTTATTGGCAAATACAGCGGCACTGAAGTCACCATTGATGGTGTTGAACACCTGATTGTCCGCGAAGATGAAATTCTGGCGATTATTAACAGATGAATGAAAAGATAAGGAGGTAAACCATGGCCAAACAAATTTTACTTGGTGATGAAGCCAGACAGGCCCTGTTGAGGGGTGTTAATACTTTGAGCAATGTGGTTAAAGCCACCCTTGGTCCGAGAGGCAGAAATATTATCCTGGATAAAAAATTTGGTTCTCCGACCAGCACCAGAGATGGCGTTACTGTCGCCAAAGAAATCGACCTTAAAGATCCCTGGGAGAATATGGGTGCCCAGCTGGTCAAAGAAGTTGCTTCTAAAACTTCAGATGTAGCGGGCGATGGAACTACTACCGCCACCGTTTTAGCCCAGATAATATACACTGAAGGAATTAAGCACGTTACTGCTGGCCGCAATCCCAATTTGATTAAGAAGGGTATTGAGCGGGCGGTGGAAGAAGTTGTTAAAGAACTGAAAAGTATGAGTCGGGAAGTCACCGGTGACATGATTGCCCAGGTCGGTGCCATTTCTGCCAATAATGACGAGTCTATAGGTAAAATTATTGCCGAAGCTATGGAAAAAGTCGGCAAGGATGGAGTCATAACCGTAGAAGAAGCCAAAGGACTGGAGACAACCCTGGAATTTGTCGAAGGTATGCAGTTTGACCGGGGTTATCTCTCCCCTTACTTCGTGACTGATCCGGAGCGAATGGAATGCGTCCTGGAGAATCCGCTTATCCTCTTATATGAAAAGAAAATCTCCAATCTGCGTGAGTTCCTGCCTCTTCTGGAAAGTGTAGCGAAAATGGGTCGCGCGCTGCTGGTCGTGGCGGAAGACGTAGAGGGCGAAGCTTTAGCCACGCTGGTGGTTAATAAGCTTAAAGGTACACTTATGTGCTGTGCCGTTAAAGCCCCTGGCTTCGGTGACAGACGCAAGGCCATGCTAGAGGATATTGCTATCCTGACCGGCGGGCAGGTTATAACAGAAGAGATGGGTGTTAAACTGGAAAATGTTACCCTTGACTGGCTGGGTGAAGCAGCCAAAGTCGTCATTGACAAGGATAATACCACTATTGTTGAGGGCAAGGGTAAGCCCAGCGATATCCAGGCCAGAATTAAACAGATCAGAGCCCAGATTGAAGAAACGACTTCTGATTATGACCGTGAAAAACTGCAGGAAAGGCTGGCCAAGATGGTCGGCGGCGTGGCTTTGATCAAAGTTGGCGCGGCCACTGAAACCGAGCTAAAAGATAAGAAAGCCAGGGTTGAAGATGCTATGCATGCCACCAAGGCTGCTGTCGAGGAAGGTATTGTTCCTGGTGGCGGAGTAGCTCTCCTGCGTTGCCAGAAAGCTCTGGATAAGCTCAACCTCGAGGGCGATTTGCAGGTCGGAGTCCAGATTATTCGACGGGCTCTGGAAGAACCAATCCGTCAGATTGCCACTAATGCCGGTTACGAAGGCTCCATTGTGGTGGAAAAAGTTAGAGAGTTGAAGCAGGATATGGGCTTCAACGCTCTGACTGAAAAATATGAAGATATGATCAAGGCGGGAATCGTTGACCCAACCAAAGTGGTCCGGACTGCTCTTCAGAATGCTTCGAGCATTGCCAGTCTGCTGCTAACCACCGAAGGCTGTGTAACAGAAATACCAGAAGAGGAGAAGAAACCTGCTTATCCCACCCCACCGGCTGACATGTATTAATTAAAAATCAAACTGGCGCTTATCAAGGCCGCTTCCGGTTAGCCGGGGCGGCCTTTTTTTTGAGTTGTTTTTCGCCCTTATGATATATTAACCTGAACAGGAAATCTTCTGGTTCAATAGTTTTAGATGAAAACTCTAAACCGCTATCTGCTTAAAGAAGTTGTTATTTCTTTTCTGATAGCTCTGGGGCTGATAATTCTCATTCTTCTTTTAAATGATATCTTCTATCTGACGGATATCTTTATCAGCAAAAAAGTGCCCTTAGCTGTTGTCCTGAGGGTTCTTTTTCTATTGCTTCCTTCGATTCTTGCCCTGGCCATTCCTCTGGCTTTTCTGGCTGGATTACTCGGTGGGTTGACCCATCTTAATGCCGACCGGGAGATCGAAGCTCTAAGACTGCTGGGAGTAAGCCCCCGGCAGGTGTTGAAGCCGCTGCTGGGACTGGCCATGATTCTTTGCCTTGTAACCATGTCTTTTACCTTCTGGCTGGCTCCCCGGGCTAACTACAAATGGCTTCAGACCATGGTCGAATCTGTTTTAACCAGGGTTAATTTCCAGCTGGTTCCCGGTCAATTTAATGAATCTTTTCCGTCGAATGTCATTTATATTGACGGACAGGATAGTCCGGGGAAATGGCAGGGCATCTTTTTTTACAGGAAAGAAGAGCAGGAGGAAGTGCAGGTGGTCACGGCCAGAGAGGGTGAGATGTGGCCTGCCCCTGACCTGAAATCGGCCTGGCTGAGATTAACCGATGGCTATAGCTTCAGGTTCAACCTGAGTCAGCCTGAAACGATTGCTTTTGATCAATTTAAAAGGCAGGAGCAGCTGGTTGACCTGAAAAGCCTCTTACCGCCTGTCTCCCTTGAGAAGAAATACAGAGAGAAGAGCCTGGAAGAATTACTGGCTGACCGGCAAAAAGTAAAAGCTGACAGGAATAAAAACAGAGGAGAGCTCCTGGCTATTCAGGTTGAGTTAAATAAAAGAGTCAGCTTACCAGCAGCCTGCCTGGTTTTTGTTTTCCTTGGTGTGGGCCTGGGCTGGAGAAGATGGCCTGGCGGTCGGGTGGGTGGCTATGGAGTCAGCCTTGTTATTCTGGTGATTTATTATTTTTTGCTGGTTTTTGGTCAGAGTCAGGCTGAAGCTGGCCGGCTGGCTCCTCCGCTTGGACTGTGGTTACCTGATTTCCTGGCCCTGGTGGCTGGCTGGCTGAGCTATCTTTCAGCCTGCCGGGAGGTCGAGATCAGGTTTTGTCCCAGGATTAAAAGTCTGGCCAATGTTTCTAAGAAACAGGCAAGATATTTTACCGCATCCTCCACCAGAGCACAAAAAAGATCAAGCTACCAGGTCTTCGGTCTGAGCTTTCATGATCGGTACATACTGAGTAAATTTTTTCCGATATATATATATTTGTTTCTGGCTCTGGTTCTGGTCCTGGTAGTTTTTAATTTTCTGACCAGATGGGAAATGGCCAGAGAAAACCAGCAACCGGTTTATCTTCTGCTTTCCTTTATCTGGCATAAGTTGCCAGAGTTTACCAATCAAGCGATGCAGCTGTCGGCTCTGCTGGCTCCAATTCTCTGTTTGAATTTTCTTTACCGGCGGAATGAAATTCAAGCTCTGATTACTTCTGGTTTGAGTTTCTGGCGGCTGACAACGCCGATATTAGTGGTGGCAATTCTGCTCATACCGCTTAGCTTTTTCCTTCAGGACAGATTGGTGGTCAGGGGCAACCTGGAGGCAGAAAAGATCTGGAGCCAGCTGGCCAGTCGTCCGGTTCGGGCGTTTACTTTTCAAAACCGTTACTGGATTAAAAACGATGATTTACCCGGCTTCTTACATTATGAACTTTCTTCGGCCGAGAGGAATAGCCTCCACCGACTTTTAGTTTTTCAAATAGAAGAAGGCTCTTGTTTCAAGCTAAAAAGGGTAATTTTCAGCCAGATGGCTAAAATTGGCGAAAATAACCTTCATTTAGAGAAAGGCTGGGAAAGAGATGTAAAAAGTGACAATTTCGCTTTTTATAAATTTGACTCTCTTGAGCTGGGCTGGCCAGAAGCTCAAAGGCAATTGGTGAAGGAGTGGAAAGAGCCGTCTTTGATGACTTGGAAGGAGCTTGGCCAGTACAGCCGCGACCTGGAAAAAAGCGGCAGTTCCGCCCTGAATTTCAAACTGGAAGCCAGATCAAGGGTGGCCTGGCCTTTTGCTGTCTTTGTCCTGGCCCTGCTGGGAGTAACGCTGGCCGGCTTAAGTCAGAAAAAAATTTTTGTTTTTCCACTCGGCCTGGCCCTGGGCAGCGCCTATATTTTCTGGCAAGCTGTGGCTGCTTTCCGCAGTCTGGGAGGAGCGGGACTCCTCTCCCCGGGACTGGCTGCCTGGAGCCCTCTCCTCATTTTTTCTCTTATGGGATTCTATCTTTTTTTCAAGGTAAAAACTTAGAGCTGGTGGGGTAGATTAAGGGAATCTCACATTTTATATTTACCGAAGTCTTCTGGTTTGAGGCTTTCCAGGAGTTTCCTTAATCTTTCTGATTCCTCTGTGCTCTGGCCGGCTTCAGGCGTTTGGCTCAATT